>Ga0065697_1000183_pt1 | contig 11869 bp, 10 predicted proteins | sample AntLakMe24m_08um_FD_59086 | JGI IMG/M metagenome (GOLD analysis project Ga0065697, IMG submission 59086) | Hypersaline microbial communities from Antarctic Deep Lake - 24m 0.8um v2 (version 3) | ecosystem: Environmental > Aquatic > Non-marine Saline and Alkaline > Hypersaline | place: Deep Lake... | reverse complement strand
CACCCATGTTGGTGCTGGCGCCGGAGCACGCAACGGTCGCCCTGATCGGTGGCCTCGTCGGCGGGATTCTGCCGGATCTCGATCTCTACGCTGGCCATCGCCGGACCCTCCACTACCCGACGGGCTACGNACTCGCTGCCATCCCTGCGGTCGTCGGGGCGCTACTGCTCGGCACACCGGTACTGGTNGGCNTGAGCTTCCTGCTGNTGGCTGCCGCCCTGCACTGTCAGATGGACCGNTACGGCGGCGGGCTTGAACTCCGCCCNTGGGAGGGTCACTCCGACCGAGCGGTGTACGACCACGCCCGTGGTCGCTGGCGCCGACCCAAACGCTGGGTTCGCTACGACGGTGCCCCGGAGGACGTGCTCCTGATGACTGGAGTCGCACTCCCGCTGCTGTTCGTCCTGGAGTCCCCGTTCCGGCCAGTCGTCGTCGCTGCGCTCGTCGCGGGTGGGGTCTACGGCCTGCTTCGCCGCCGGCTCGCCGCGCTGGCGCCGACTGTCGTCGCGAAGGTGCCCGAGCCAATCGTCGAACACGTCCCGGAGCGCTACCGCCGGTAGGGACATGCTGAGCCGTTTTCCGCACGCTCCGAACACTGTCAGAAAGGTGTCAANCGAAACCCCTTACCACGCCCCATTTCATATCATCGTGTGTGAGTCGCAACAGGCAGACCGACAGTCCGCCAATTCGGGTTCTCTACGCCACNGGCGACGAGTCGCTGCCAACGCGCGTCGAAAGCACCCTTGACCCGGTCGACCTNCGAAGTGAACCGGTCACAACGGTCACCACCGCCCTCGATGCCGTGGACGCTGCCCCGGTCGACTGCGTTGTCGTAACGGATTCCCTCCCTGACGCTGACGGGCTCGACCTCGCACGCGCCGTCCGGGAGGAGAACCCAAGGCTCCCGATTGTTCTCGTCACGGAGGAGGGAACCGACGAGCGCGCCCGCGGGGCCGCTGCCGCCGGCGTCACCTATCTCCCGACGACGTCCGGAAGCGATGCCACGTCAGTGCTGGCCGAGCGGGTGCTGGCCCTCGCCGAGCAGGAGCGTGAACGCCGGAACGCCCGGCGAGAGCGTGACCGCCTCGAGCGCACCACCCGCCATCTGGAGTCGTTGTTCGAGTCGGCGCCGCTTCCCATCATCGAACTGGACGCCGAGGGGATGGTACTGCGCTGGAACCGGGGTGCTGAGGAGACGTTCGGGTGGGCAAGCGAAAACGCCGTCGGCAAGTTCAACCCCATCGTTCCGGAGGACGAACTCGACGCATTCGACCGGTTGCTGAATCAGCTGCTGGCCGGCGAGGAGGTTCGCGGCGCGGAGGTCGTCGGCCAGACCAACGCGGGCAAGCGAGTGGAGTTCCTGCTATCGGCCACGCCGGTCTCCGGCCCGGATGGACCGCAGAGCGTGATTGCGGTGCTCAACGATATCACCACCCAGGAGCGGATGGAGCGCCGACTCCGGGAGCTCCAAGAGACCGCCCAACAGCTCAGCGTCTCCCCCTCTATCGATACCGTCGGCGAAATCGCAACCGAGGCAGCAAACAACGTGCTCGGACTCGGTGTGACCGGTCTCTGGCGCTACGACGAACGTGAGCAGGCCCTTCGGCCGGTGACGATCACGACGGCAGCTGAAATATGGTTGCGGGCGCACCAACGTTTACTCCCGGCAACAGCCTCGCGTGGGACGCATTCGACGCCGGCGAGGTGCGTACCTACGAGGACCTCTGGAACGTGCCCGAGCGCTACAATCGCGACACAAAAATCCGCAGCGAAATCATCGTCCCGCTCGGGGAGCAAGGCATCTTTATCACCGGCTCGACCGAGCCCCGTGAGTTCTCGAAAGCCGACATGGAGCTCTTTCGCATCCTCGGCGCGACCGTCGAGGCGGCGCTGGTCAGGGCAACCCGCGAACAGCAGCTCCGCCGACAGAACGATCGCCTCGAGGAGTTCGCCGACGTGCTCGCTCACGACCTACGAAACCCGCTCACGACCGCACAGGGCTTTCTGGAGTTGAGTCGCGAGTCCGGTGACCCTGACCAGTTCGAACGGGTCGAAAGCGCCCACGACCGTATCGGGCAGCTCATCGACGACCTACTGACGCTGGCCCGGAGCGAGACGGTAGTCACTGCCGCGGAATCCGTCGATATCGCCGAGGCCACCGAGGAGGCCTGGCTGCTGGTCGATACCGACGGGGCCTCTCTCCAGTTGGCGGACCCACCGACGGCCGACGCCGATCCCGGTCGCCTCCGGCAGCTGTTCGAGAACCTCTTCCGGAACGCAGTCGAGCATGGCTCGACGAGCAGTCAGACACAGTCTGACGACGCCGTGGAACACGGTCCCACGAGCAGTCGGCCATCGGCCGACCACACCCTTGAAGCGAAAACAGACGGCAAGGCCGGGTGCCTCACCGTCACTATCGGCGCTCGCTCAGACGGCGAAGGCTTCTACGTCGAGGACGACGGCGTCGGCATCCCCGAGAAGCACCGGGATGGCGTACTCGACCACGGCGTCAGCTTCAGCGACGACGGGACCGGATTTGGCCTCTCAATCGTCGCGGACATCGCACGGGCCCACGACTGGAGCCTCTCGATTCGAGAGAGCGATGCCGGTGGTGCCCGGTTCGAGTTCGGCCCGAAGCGCCACCAGCAGAACGCCTAACCGCGGGAACCGCCTGGGTGAGGTATGGACGCGATGGAGAAACCGATTCGGCTGTCGGACCGTGAAGAACTCGACGGGCTACTCGAGCGGGAGGACCGCGTACTGGTGGATTTCTACACGCAAGGCTGTACGCTCTGTCAGAGTCTCGAGCCGGTGCTGGGCAACGTCGCCCGGGAGACTGACGCCACGGTTGCGATGCTCAACCCACGGGATGCCCTCGGCGTGGTCGAGGAGTTCAACATCCGGAGCGTGCCCACGCTCGTTTTCTTTGAAGATAGTGAGCCGGTCGACCGCCTCGCCGAGGGGTTCCAAGGCACTGATGCAGTGCTCTCGTTCGTCGACGGCTGAGCCGTCGCTGGCAAGGTGAGACCACGAAGGACCGTGCCGGTGGGTGCGCACAACACCACCGGCAGACCGCAACCACACCCTGCGTCGATGGGTGGAAGCCATTTTCACACGACTTACCCGGGAAACAGCCCGAATCGGACGTTGTCACGTCTATCGCGAACCTCGGTTTTCCCGAACCAACGTTCGCAGCCATAGCTATGGTCGGTAGCTGCGTTAATCTGTGGCCTACACTGTTAGGTACAGTGGCTTAGTAAGTAAGTAATACAGTCCGATTTTCCACTCGTTTGAGAAGTCACGAAGGGTGGTGACCGAATAGATAGTTTGCATTTAAGAAATAATTCTTTCTGATAGGGAAGTATATGCCCTTATACCGAAATCCGATTACCGAGTTAGGAAACCTTAATACGCGCAAGAACCGTTTATCAGATGATGAATGGACGTGGCCAAGATTGGTGGCCGAATCAGTTGAACCTGGAGATCCTCGACCAGAACGCCCGAGCAGTCGGGCCGATGGGCGAGGAGTTCGATTACGCGGAAGCGTTCGAATCGCTCGACCTCGATGTAGTGAAAGCAGATATCGAAGAAGTGCTCACGGATTCACAGGAGTGGTGGCCCGCTGACTACGGCCACTACGGTCCGCTAATGATCCGGATGGCCTGGCACAGCGCCGGGAGCTATCGGACCGGCGACGGCCGCGGCGGTGCGGCGGGCGGCCGACAGCGATTCGCCCCGCTGAACAGCTGGCCGGACAACGTCAACCTCGACAAGGCACGACGCCTGCTCTGGCCAGTCAAAGAGAAGTACGGCCAGAAACTCTCGTGGGCGGACCTGATTGTACTGACCGGGAACGTCGCAATGGAGTCAATGGGCTTCGAGACGTACGGCTTCGCCGGCGGGCGTGAGGACGCCTACGAGCCGGACAAGGCAGTCGACTGGGGCCCGGAAGAGGAGTGGCTCGGCGACGAGCGCCACGACGAGGAGGGGAATCTCGACGAGCCCCTCGGCGCCGACCACATGGGCCTCATCTACGTCAACCCCGAGGGGCCACGTGGGGAGCCGAACCCGCGCGAGGCTGCGGATTACATCCGGCAGGCGTTCGACCGGATGGCGATGAACGACGAGGAGACGGCCGCGCTCATCGCCGGCGGACACACGTTCGGGAAGAGCCACGGGGCTGCTCCTGACGAGCACCTCGGCGCTGACCCGGAGGAAGCCCCTATCGACCTGGAGGGGATGGGCTGGGAGAACGACTTCGGCTCGGGGAAAGGCGACGACACCATCACCAGCGGTATTGAGGGACCGTGGACCCAGACACCAACGATGTGGGACACAACCTTCATCGACAACCTGCTCGACCACGAGTGGGAGCTCGAGGAAGGGCCCGGCGGTGCGTGGCAGTGGACCCCGAAACACGAGGAGATTCAGGACAGCGTCCCCGGCGCCCACGATAGCTCGGAGATGGTGGACCCGATGATGCTGACGACCGACGTGGCCCTGAAGAAGGACCCCGACTACCTCGAGATTATTGAGCGCTTCCAGGAGAACCCCGACGAGTTCCAGGAGGCGTTCGCGAAGGCGTGGTACAAGCTCATCCACCGCGACATGGGCCCGCCCGTTCGATTCCTCGGGCCGGAAGTGCCTGACGAGGAGATGCTCTGGCAGGACCCCGTCCCGGACGCCGACTACGACCTAGTCGACGACGCGGCGGTCGAGGAGCTCAAACAGACGCTGCTCGACTCGGAGCTCTCCCGTTCCCAACTCGCCAAGACGGCGTGGGCGTCCGCGTCCACCTACCGCGACAGCGACAAGCGCGGCGGCGCCAACGGCGCGCGGCTCCGTCTCGAACCCCAGCGCAGCTGGGACGTGAACGAGCCCGAGGAACTGGCGACCGTGCTGGAGACCCTTGAAGGAATCCAGTCTGCGTTCAACGACTCGCGCTCTGACGACGTGCGCGTCTCCCTCGCTGACCTCATCGTGCTCGGCGGCTATGCCGCCGTCGAACAGGCGGCTGCTGCCGCTGGCTACGATGTCGAACTTACCTTCGAGCCCGGACGCACCGATGCCTCACAGGAGCAGACCGACGTGGAGTCGTTCCAGGCGCTCAAACCCCAGGCAGACGGCTTCCGGAACTACATCAGCGACGACGCCGAGCGCTCGGCCGAGGAGCTACTGGTCGACAAGGCAGAACTGCTGAACCTCACAACCAACGAGATGACCGTGCTCGTCGCGGGGATGCGGGAACTCGGTGCGAACTACCAGGAGGCCGACCACGGTGTGTTCACCGACAACCCAGGAACGCTCTCGACTGACTTCTTCGAGACCCTGCTCGATATGGAGTACGAGTGGGAGCCTGTCTCGGACGACGAGTACGAGTTCGAACTCCGTAACCGCGAGACGGGCGACGTCGAACATGAGACAACTCGGTTCGACCTCGTCTTCGGTTCGAACTCTCGACTCCGCGCAATCGCGGAGGTCTACGGTGCTGCGGACGGCGAGGCGCAGTTCGTACAGGAGTTCGCTGACGCGTGGTCGAAGGTCATGCGGAACGACCGCTTCGACCTCGAATAAACGACCTGCGGTCGAACACCCGTCGACGGAAGTTTGCGTGGTTCTCGATTTCGTTTCTTCGTTCCGAATCGGTGAGTGGGAGGCTGCTACGGGTTCCTGCGCTCTCACAGGCGGCTACGCGCCGAAATCCTCGAGTCCAGACTGACTCCCGACTTCTTCGGTAACGCCCGGCCCGTCGTTGGTGGAGTCGTTCACACGACTCGAAACCGGGTACGCTCTCAGCAGGNCGTCGGGATAGGGGTCAAACACCGAGCGCCACGCGTCGGNGTCCGCACCATCCAGCCACGTCGGTTCCGCTCCTGGTTCGAGCATCACGGGCATCCGGTCGTGTATCTCCCCAACAGTCCCATTGGCTTCGGTGGTGAGGATGGTACAGGTCCAGCGCTCGGCTCCATCGCCAGTCCACCGTGACCACAGCCCAGCGTAGGCGTAGGGCGCGCCGTCGACACGTTCGATTCGGTAGGGCTGTTTGCGTCCCGCTGGGCCAGCCCACTCGTAAAAGCCGTCAGCGAGCAACAGACAGCGTCGCGAGGCGAACGCGTCCGCGAACAAATTACTCTCGTCGATACCCTCACACCTGGCGTTGATTGGTGTCGGCCCCTGGCCAGAGTCCTCGGCCCACTCCGGGAGGAACCCCCACGTCAGTTCCTCGGTGCAGGTAGGCTGATCGTTTCGAACTGCCAGCAGGCCGTCCCCCGGCGCGATGTTGTACCGTGGCGTGTACTCCTCCCTGATGGTGACGCCAAATCGCTCGGCGAGGACAGTCGGGTCGGTAGCGAGAGCGGTTCGACCGCACATGCTCGAGACGAGGCGCCCGAGCCTTTACGGCTGTCGGGCCGGCGCCGAACTTTTCATGAGGTAGGTGACGTATCAACTACATGGATGAATCAATTCGACAGCTTCACGATTTCGCGACCCGATCACTGGTACTCCATGGTTTGATGGCGCTCTCCTTTCTCTGTGCGGTGGCCTCCGCATTCCTCCTCGAGGGCGACGTGGGCATGGTGTCGTTCGTCGCGTTCGTCAACTTCACCGCGGGGCTGTGGATCGCACAGTCCGTCCACTCCCTGGGGAACTCCTTCACCGACGACGAGTACGACGGGGTGTTGAGTCAGCTATGAGCCAGTCCAACCCAAATCTGTTCGACGAAATCGCGTGGGAGCGGTTCCTGCGCCTTGCCGTCGTCATCGCGTTCGTGACTGTCACGTTCGTGTTCACCGCCGCCGAAGTGCTGCCCTCATCCCTCTCGGCGATTGCCGTGGGCGCCATCGGGTCGGTGGCCGTCGTCACCGCCATCATCGGCTTTCTCATCGCCGCCGCGTCGACGTTCGACACGCCGAAGAGCGTGTAGAGACCGCTTCGAACCCTGTAACGGAGTCACGGAGTCCCCAGCGGAACGTGCTGAGAAAGAGCACAGCGATGAAACCCTCGGCACAGCAGATGGCGGGACGGAGGAGTCAGAGGACCGCTGAGCGACGGCGCGCTACTCAGCTGCCGGCGTCGTCGTCGCCTTCGGGAGGCGACGCTGGAGGAAGTCATCCAGCGTGCGCAGCATCCGAATCTTCTGGTCGATATCCGACGATGCGTGGCCCCTCCTCCCCGAGTTCGACGTACTCGTAATCCGCGTTCTCACCCTCCTCGTAGCCGGCCTCTTCTAGCGCGTCCCGGAAGATGCGGGCCTGTGAGACGGGGACCCGGCGGTCGTTGACACCGTGGATCATCAGCAGCGGGGCTGCGAGGTTCTCGACGTGCGTGACTGGCGAGCGCTCGCCGTAGAGCTGTGGGTTCTCCTCGGGCGTCCCGAGATACTTCTCCATGAGCTCGGTCCGGTAGTGAGGCATGGTGTTCTCGTGCATGTCCTCCAGATCCGTGACGCCAATCCAGGCGATACCGCCGGCGTAGAGTTCGGGATGGTCGACCATCTGCCAGTAGGCCGAGTACCCCCCGTAGGAGCCCCCGAACACCACAACGCGGTCCTTGTCGACCCAGTCCTTTGCGGTGACCTGGCGGACTGCTTCCGCGATGTCCTCCTGCTCGCCGCCGCCCCAATCGTCGTAGAGGCGCTCGATGAACTCTCGGCCCCGACCGGTGGAGCCGCGGTAGTTCACTTGCAGCACCGAGTAGCCCCGAGAGAGGAGGAACTGCGTGTACATCCCGAAGGCTCGGTAGTCGGCGGCGCGCGGGCCGCCGTGAGGGTTGACGACGAGCGGTGACGGTCGCTCGCCGGAGTCATAGAGCAGCGCGCCAATCTCGAGGTCGTCGTGGCTCTCGAAGGTGAAGTACTCCGCGTCGCGGAACCGGTCAGGGTCGAGGTCACCGTACGCCGCGGCGAGCAGGGTCTCCGTCTCACCCGATTCCGGATCGTGTGCCAGCAGGTCGGGTCGACCGCTGGGCGTGGTGTGGCGGACGAGCACCCGTCCACCCGTGAGTAGGGGTGAGCCGGCACCCGAGAAGGCGGCGACGCCCTCGGGCACGTCGAGTTCGGTCGCTTGGCTCGTCTCGATGTCGTAGTAGAGCGGCATCACCGCAGCGTCGCGGGTCCGCAGCGCGTAGAACCCCTCCCCGTCGTCGTCGAAGGCGACCGGGCTCTCCTCGGCGGTCAGGTCACCGAACCACTCCACTTCGTCTGTCCCGAGGTCGTAAATCCCGCATCGCGAGAAGTTCTCGGTGTTGTCCGAGACGAGCAGGCGGTTGCCCTCCGGCCCCCAGTCTGAGAAGCTTGCTTCCGCGCCGGTGTCCCCGATTTCGAGGTTGCGCGGGTTCGACCCGTCCGCCTCCGCGACGTAGAGGTCCTGATTGTTGTAGTCGTCCGATTCGTTTGTGGTGAAGGCCACTCGGTCGACGGACGGAGAGAACCCGCCGCCCCCGGCCGCGCGCTCGTAGTCAGTCAGCTTCGTTACGTCCTCGCTCTCGAGGTCGAAGCTGAAGAGGTTCATCTGGCCGTCACGGTTCGAGCCGAGCAGGAGGGTCTCGCCATCTTTGCCAACGTCGCTCAGCACCGTTTGGCCGTCTAGCCCAGTGAGCTGCTCGACCGCGCCCGCAGTGTCCCCACGCACCGAGATCGCGTAGATGTCGTTCTGCTCGTTGCCACCCTCGTCGTCGTGGAAGTAGACCGAGTCACCGTCAGCGCTCCACTTGAGGTGCCAACGGGCGTTCCGTGGGACTTCGCCGTCGCTTATTTGACGCAGGTCGCCGCTCTCGACGTCGAGAACGTGGAGTTCGTTACGACCGGTCACGTCGTAGTAGAGTGCCACCCGGTCGCCCTCCGGAGAGGCGACGGCGTGCTGAAAGCTCGGGAGGCTCGCGAGTCGTTCGAGGAAATCATCATCCTTCATCGTGTTACACTCCCTCGCCCATCCCTAAAGAGTTCGCAGAACAAACGTTCTGTTCCCTGCGGTTCACTCGCCGTGGCGCTCCCAAAACCGCTCGACGCCGAAGCCGAGCATGTCCGGTGAGACGGGTTGGAACTCCTCCCGTTCGTACTCTGGGAGGTACTGCCGGACTGAGTTCCAGGATTCTCGCGCGTAGCGGGCGTCGACGAACGCGCGGACGCCGACCTCCTCCGGACCCCGAATAACGCGCCCGATAGCCTGCCTGGCCTTACGGACCGCGGGCACCGTTAGGGCAGTCTCAAACCCGTCGCCAAACTCCCGGTCGTAGGCGGTTCGCACCGCTCGAGTGCGTGGCGACGCCGTGTTGATGAGCGGAACCCCGCAAGCGACGGCTGCTGCGAGCCGGTCCCCTTCGTAGTCGACCCCCTCTGTGAGCGTCCCGCGGATGCTGGTCACCAGTACCTTTGGATCCCCGCGGAAGAACGCCGCTTTCAGTTCCTCGGTCACGTCGTCGGCGGATGAACTATCGAGCAACACGGGCTTCTCGAGGCGCGCTTCGAGTTCGCTGGCCATCCACTCGGCCTCGCCGTAGCTGGGCATCCCGACGAGGACGTTGCCCGGCGATCTCGCCACCGTCGCCGCCGCATCGGCGTGCATGCGCCGGCAGTCGTTCTCTTCACTGGGTGCCCCGCGATTCTGGTAGGTGAACTTCGGGACGTCGACGGCGAACGATGCTCGGTTCTCTTCGGGGAACCCCAACCCGTAGCTCCGTGTGGTGACTGGCCGGCCCTCGTCTTCGAGGTGATTCAGCCCGGTCACCTCGCGGAACACGTCCAGCGGCTCGAGTGTCGCCGACATCAGGACACCCGCACCGAACGATGCGAGTCGGTCGCCGATTGCCTCGCTCGGGACGCAGTTGTGCAGCGAGAGCCGCGCGTTGTAGGCCCGCTGCCAGCTGTCGGGGCGCTCGCTCTCGTCCCAGGTACGGCTGAGTTCGATTTCGCGGAAGTAGTTGGTGTGGTCGTGGCGGTACCACGAGTTCAGCACGCGGCCGACGGGTTCGACCGAGCGCTGTTTGTCCTCCGATTCGACGCTGTTCAGGATGTGTGCGACGACGCTGCCCACCACTTCGGCTCGCGCCCAAACGCTGTCGCCGAACCCTTCCTCTTCGGCCCACTCGGTAATCTCGTCCGGGGCGGGCTCTTCCGGGTCCCGAAGCGGGAGTTCGTAGTCATCCAGGTCGTTCAATTCCGCCCGCCATCCCGGGCGCTCTGTGTCGAGGTGGGCTTTCACCCGCCGGTCCAGCTCTTCCCGCAAGGATTCGCAGAAATTCCGCACATTCTGCAGTTCGTCCAGATTCACGTCGGCATCGTTGAGTTCGCCGCGGACGAGTTCAGCGTCGGTCTGCTGACCGCTCGGTCGCTGGCCTTTCGCGCTCTCGGGTGTACTGTCGAACTCCACGGCCTGAATCACCCGCGTCAGTTCCGAGACCGCGTCTCGAAGTGTCCTGTCACCCACACTGTCACTCACGAGGTCGCGGACGCGCGGTTCGAGCATGTGCGCCTCGTCGCAGATGAGTAACGTGGAGTCGTCAACCAAGGCCCCCGTGAACTGGCCTGCCGTCGTCGGGTCAAACGCGTGGTAGTAGTTGCCGATGACGACCTCCATGTGGCTGAGCAACGCCCCCATGATTGAGTGGGGGCAACTCCCGTGGCCTGCGGAGAGTCGTACCAACTCCTCGGTGTCGATGAGCCCTGTATCGGTGAAGTCGAACGGGACCGCTTCCGCCGGGTCACCGTCTTCTGGGAGGTCCGCGAGATACTGTGCGTAGAACGGGCAGTACTCCGTCGAACTGCTGGCGCTTCCGTACTCCTCGGTGTCTGGACGGTAGGGGGTTGGCTCGCCGGCCGTTTCGAGATACTCAGCGCCAGCGCGGCCCGAGTCAGCGACTCCGACCTGCTGACTGCGAGCATCGTCGGCCAACGCAGCGGCCGTCGTGGGGCCCCCGTCACCGACGAGATTCCGTGTCCGTTCGCGGAGCCCCTCACACCGGTCGTAGACGTTCTTCGTGTCGATGCCGCCGCGGTTCTCGCGCGCGTACGGGCACACGTCTGCCTTTCCGACCAGCGTGAGCGCAGAGATTGGCTCATGCGCTTCGGGGAGGTTCTCGTTGATGGTCCGCAAATCGCCCTCGAACTGGCGGAGTTGCTGTTTGACGCTCGTCAGCACGAACACGCGTTCGAACGGCGTGTCCGGGTCCCGAACGCGGTCCAACCCGGCAGCGAGCGCGAGCATCGTCTTCCCCGTGCCGCAGGCTCCTTCGAGCGCGAGGAACCCGCCGTCGTCAGCCGCTTCGATAGCGGCCTCGATGCCGTCGCGCTGCTCGGGGTAGGGCTCCGGATGGCCGAAGATGTCGCGCCAACTCACTACCGTTGACTTCGGCGCGGCGAGTTTAGGCATGTCGGACGTGGCCGCGCTTTCGCATTTAAACAACCGGGTGAACGACAGAATCGGAGATGTGTAAACCAAATATTGCAATATAGAATGAGATTGGCCACCGGCACCCAGTTTCGGAGTTTGGGTTATGATGCGTGTCTTTAATTCGGAATTTAAATTGCGAATGGAATATTATTTGATTAGATTACTCTCCGGGAATACCACTTACGTACTCTCTTCTGTACTTTCACCGCAACTGATGGTGACCCATCCCCTGGTCGGAATGTCATTGGTGCCGTCACCACGTGCTCTGACCGCAAACTTTGGGGTGACATAGTACCAACCGTGAGAAGTATCACTACCTGCTACAGTCGATTGCCCATTTTGTTCAGTGTAGTCAATATGAACCGTAGCACGTGCTAAAATCCCATTTTCAGATCGTTTACGAATTTCCACCGCAGACCCGTCAAATCCATTAAGATTCATATCCTCCTGAGAATCCATGTTTGCAGATGAATATGCCTTCT
>Ga0065697_1000596_pt1 | contig 11933 bp, 12 predicted proteins | sample AntLakMe24m_08um_FD_59086 | JGI IMG/M metagenome (GOLD analysis project Ga0065697, IMG submission 59086) | Hypersaline microbial communities from Antarctic Deep Lake - 24m 0.8um v2 (version 3) | ecosystem: Environmental > Aquatic > Non-marine Saline and Alkaline > Hypersaline | place: Deep Lake... | reverse complement strand
CGGCTCGGACGCCGCAGCCGAGGCGGCCGAGGCAGAGCCAGCTACCGAGGAGCCGACCGAGACGGGGCCAACAACCGACGAACTAGGCGATCAAGACCGGACAACCAGGGCCGACACCGGTCGGGGCCGGACGGCGAGCGCCGAGTCGACACCCTCAGAGACGATCGAGGAGATACTCAACAACATCGACCTCTTCGGGAGAGCGACCTCCTCCTCGCAGGTACTGTTGTTGAGTCCGACGGCCCACTCGATCACCAACGACATCTACGCCCGGTTTCTGCTGCCGGACGACGGGGCCGGACAGAACGTCCTGTTCGTTTCGGCGACACAGTCGGCCAGCGACCAGCTGGCAGCCGCCCGCGAAGTTCCCAACTGGAGAGAGGGGAAGACGGCCGTCATCGAGGTCGGGCAAAGCGTGCTGAAACCGGCCCGACCGGAAGCCGAGCCCGACATCACTGCTCAGCTCGACATTTATAAAGGGATCTCCAATCTCCAACACCTCGCCAAGCTCGGCATCAACATCAGCCACATCGTTTCCCAGTGGAACAACAGCCGTCGACCGACCGTCGTCGGCGTCCACACCTTGTCTGCGATCCAGCAGTACGTCGGCAACGAGACGATGTTCCAGTTCCTCTTTACCCTGAAAGGGCAACTCAACTCGATGGGCGTAATGGGCTTTTATCACATCGATCCGGCAGTCCACACCCAAAACGAGATCGACACCATCCAGTCGGCCTTCGATCTCGTCATCGAGGTCGGCAGCGACGGCAGCGTCGACATCCTGTAAGACGGGCTGTTGTCGGTGTCCTTCTCGGTTGAATGTTATATTTATTTGTGGGTGTAGTCTAGATGAAGGCCAAATGAACACACCTCATGTACTGCTCGTCGAGGACAGCAATTTCATGGCGACGAAAGTCGTCGAGACCCTGGAGTCGGCCCACGAGTTCGTGATTACGACTGTCAGCACCGCCGTCGAGGCGCGGAACGCACTGAAAAACGGTTCCTACGACTGTGTCATCTCGAACTACGAACTGCCCGACGAAAGCGGTGTCGAACTGGCCGAATCGCTCAGGGAGGACCCCGAAGTGCCGTCGGTGCCGCTGATTATCCTGACTGGGCGCTCGCTCGAACCGCTGGCCAAGGAGGCCATTGAGGCGGGCGTCACCGAGTTCGTCTACAAGGGCGACCAGGCAACCGGTGATATGGACGTGCTCGCCAACCGGATTCGGATCGTCCTCCAGGCTCACCAGACCCCCTCGACTGTCGAGCGCTAACACCGAACCCGTAGGCTTTTGATTGATCCGCACCGAACAGGGAGTAATGAAAGAATCACTCATGGAGATCCTCTGCTGTCCGATCGACAAACACGACCTCGAACTCGACGTGGAAACACGCGACGACGAGGAGATCCTGGAGGGGACACTCACCTGTGCCGAGTGTAGCGAGGAGTACCCGATCGAAGACGGGATTCCGAACCTGCTGCCGCCGGATATGCGGGATGAGGCAGCCGCGTAATTCAGGGGAGCCTGAAGCTTTTTGACGTATGGGAACGTCTCACGACCGTGGCCCGCCTCTCAGTCGACCTGAACCGGGATGGCTTACACCAGATAGCCGCGCCATCCGACTTCGAGACTGACGGCCCCTTCGAGATCCGGCTCCGAAACCACGGCGAGGCGATTCACGTCCATCTCAATCTCGACGAGGAGCTGGCGGCGGTTGCGAACCTCGGCGAGAGCAACCACTACGTCGAACCCTACAGCCGACGGTCAGTCGAGATAGACACCAAACGGATCAACACTGCCGTTACTGGACGGCTGAAAACCGTCACCAGCTACGGTGCCGAGTCGGCCTACACCACCGTAACGGTCTCGCCGCCGGGAACCGTCACCGAGCGCGTCACGGTCGACGAGCAGTTGGCGAAACCACAGCGGAGCGAGCCCGAACCGTCGACGCCCCGCGAGCGACTGGCCGCGGCCGTCGACGACGGGGTCTCGCCACGCGTCGCCGCCGCTGGCACGCTCGCAGTCTGTGCTGGGCTCGTGATCGCGGCCCTCGCGCAGAATTCGACGGTGTTCCTCGGCTCGCTGGCCGTGATCGCCGCTGCGGTCACCGCGCTGGCGATCACACGCCGAACGTAATCGCTCTTGTCTGCCAGTCAGTCGTGTCGACGATCAGTCGTGGTCTGCGTCTTCGTCGTGATCGTCGTCTTCGTGACCCTCGTCCTCGTGATCCTCGGGATGGGTCGGCGTTCCCGAGAGGTTCCCATGCTCGTCGAATCGCTTTTCGCGGAGATACCGAACCCGGTAGCGGTTGGCTCCGTTTTTGACATCGGCCTCTCGAATATCATCGAGTTCGTCGTCCGCAACGGCATCGATGATTTCTTCGAGCTGTTCCTTCTCCGTGGGTGTCAACTCGAACTCGTAGGTTTGGGTGTCTTCCCGTTCCAGTTTGGCCCACTGGCGACCCGCAGCGACAACCATCGAGCACGGTTCGCGGCAGGGGAACACGCCGTCGCCGCCCTCGGCAGCCAACGGTTCGTCCTCCGAGAGCTGCCATTCGCGTCGTTTGAGACACTGCGAATCGTCACAGCACGCCGCAGCCGCCCAGTCGACGGCCTCGTCCGGCAGGACCGTAATGAGATTGTAGATGCCGCTCTGTCGATCCTGCTCGTCCCGCCAGTGATCGATATCGAGCTCGCCGCGCCGTTCTCGGTACCAGTTGACGACCGTCGCCGGATAGAACGCCTCGACTGCTTCGTACACCTCGTCTGCGGCGAGATCGGGGAAGATCCAACCGGTATCCAGCGACGGCGCGGTTCGGAGCGGGCGATATCGACCGTCCGCATCGAGCGTCCCGATATCGCGGGCGTCAAATGGGTCAGTGTGGGTTGTCAGCGCGGCGGCCTCAGCGTCGCTGTCGTCGACGTGGCGAACCTCGTAGTGGCGAGTGCCGTCCTCGGAGAGTGTCGTAGTTATTTTGAGTTGGCCCCACTCGCGGTCGACTCCGGATTCGAGCGCGGCGTAGCGGTCCGGAACCGGGTGTTCGTCAGCCAGTTCGAGCCACTGACAGAACGCTTGCTTGACCTCGGTGCTGAGCTGCTGGGTATAGAAATACCAGTTCGTAATATAGGCTGCCTGCTCGGCAGTGACCGTCCCGAGCCCGTCGGCACTCACTGTGGTCTGCTGGTCAGGCGTCTCAATGTGATACGTTTCCTCGTCGGCGTCGTATTCGGCAGCCAGCCCGTCGTATTCGATCTCGCCATCCGCAAGCGTCTCTCTGAACGCCGCCAGTTGCGTCTCCGAAAGCGTGGGTTCGACAACAGACATCTAATCACCCGCCGCCCCTGTCGTTGGTTTGGTCTGCTGGCGCACCCGCTCTATCGCATTACCGATATCCGCACCGGCGTCGGCGGCGCGTTCGAGAATCACGTCGGCAGTCAGCTCCTCGGTACCGACCGCGCCGCCATACCAAATTCTGTGGCCGTCGACAGTGGCCGGCACATCGTACCCGTTCCGGTAATCGTCGGTTAATCCCATGTCTTCGGGGATGTCTTCCTGTGTGTGGAATCCGTCGGCGATGAAAAGCGGGACGACGATGATATCCTCGCTTTCGAAATGCTCGGTGACGTCGTCTACTTCCGGCTCTTCGTCCATATACAGTGCTTTGACTTCATCGAACCGACCGGTCTCACGGATTCGCTCGGTGTGGTACTCGATCGCTTTGGCACTGTTTTCGTTGCGCTCGGTCCCGTGACCGACGACCGCGAATCCAAAGCCGTCGCCGACCGACGGATCGCCGGTGACTGATTCTCCGCGGCGAATCAAGACGTCCGTCATCGATTCATGCGTGCCGACGGGGCCGCAGTAGTGAACCTCTTTGTCGATGTCGCTGGCGACCAGCGTGGCGGTGTCCGCCGAGATCCCATCGGACTCCCACAGTGCTGGATCCCACCCCTCTAACCGGAGTTCGCGGGGGATGACCCGCTCGGTGAAATAGCCTTCACTGATGAACAGTGGGACCACGTAAATCTCGTCTCCCCGAGCCGTGCGAAGCACTTCACGCAGCGAGGGTTCCTCCTTCCAGAAGCCGGTTCGCACCTCGTCGAACGCACCCGTTGCTCTGATGGTGTCGGCGTGGGTGTGTGTCGGCGTGGCCGAGTCGGGGTTAAGATGCGACCCATGGGCCACGATTACCAGCGATTGCATATCTATGACAAGGAACGGAACAGCCTTAGGGACTTCGGGTTTTGGCTCGCTGGTGGGTGTTCGTGGCGAAATAATCATGTGACCTGCGTGTGCCTACTGGGTATGTCAGTCGCTGCCGCCACCCGTGAGGCCGTCCGCGACCGGCCCGCGCTGTACGACGCGCTTCGGGCCGGAGTCGTCAACTACACCGCCGCCGCCGACGAGATTCCCGTCGACGGCGACCGTGAGACGATCGCCACCGCCCTCCGGCGGTTCGCATCCGAGTTGGCCGACGAGGAACCAACCCCGCAGTCCGACCGCTCGATTACGGTCCGACTCCACAGCGATATCAGCTCCAACGGCTATCCGGAGACCCTGCTGGCGGTCGACGGCTGCGGCATCAGTCACCCCGAAGCGGTCTCAGCAGGCGACGAGCCCGCAATCGACACCGACGGCCAAACGGCCCTCCGGGTGACCGGCGATGTCGACGCCCGACTCCTCGCAACCGCGCTTGACCGGCTCCGGATCGCCGAGATTCCGGTCGCGGCGACCGGTCTTTCGGCCGAAACCATGGTCGTCGTCGTCCCACGGCGTGACGGACCGACAGCACTCCAACTGATCGAGGCGGTTGCCGACTATATATAAAAGAAAGCGGCGACTACTGAACGGCTTCCAGGAAGCCGAGCCACCGTTTGTGGTCGTCGATCGTCGACGCATGGGCCTCCTCGCCGAAATCCGGGTGGCGAATCGTTTCGAGAGCGTTCAGCGCCCGGTCGATACCGACGATTTCGTCGGCGAGCTGTTCGGCAGCCTCGCGGTCGAGGGGGTCGGTTTCGAGCCGAGCGACGCGTTCGGCGCGCTCCTCCCGGAAGGCTTGTTTGGCCGCCGACAGGATATTGCTGGTCTCGGGCGAAATCTCGTCTACCTTCCGGGTCTCGATGAGGAACTCCTGGAGTTCCAGTTCTTCGCCGTGGATCGTGATCGTCTCGGGGATCGTCGCGCCGACGGTCGCGCTCGTGTCGGTTGACGCGCCTGAGGAGGTCGGCCCGCTCGGCAGTCATCCATACGCCTGATTGAACAGTCTTGTTCAAAAGAGTTGACCGCTGGTTGGTCGACGAGCGACTGGAGCACTGGCGAGCTGACATACTGGCGACCAATAGACGATAACTCGGAACCGTTATTAGTCACACATTAAAACGGAAGGTATGGCACACACCACGGCGGACTCTAGCCTCGTCCAAATCGTGTTCCTCGTGGTAAAGGCGCTGATGGTGGTCGCGGGGGGCTCGGTCGTCTACTACGCGACCAAGGCCTACCGCCGGACCCGCGACAAGTCCCTTGGCTACCTCGCGGCTGGCTTCGGCGTCCTGCTGCTCGGCTCGATTCTCGGCGGGCTGGTGTACGAGTTCCTCGTCACCCCGCTTATTATCGGTGTGATCGTCGAGAGCTGTTTCGTCCTGACCGGCTTCCTGCTGATCGCCTACTCACTGAAGCGCTGAGTCGGGCGGCAGTCGACTTCGACGGCTTCAAATCGCCTCCCCCACTGCTTTCTCGCAACGATGCCCCTTTCGGTGACCGAACACGCTGACAGGCGAGCGCGAAGCTTTCGAGCCGACTGGCGACGATGTCCTGCTGTACGTCTGTGGGCTGACGGTCTCTGATGACCCCCACCTCGGCCACGCCCGACTGTGGACCCACGCCGACGTGATCCACCGCTGGCTCGACGTGGCGGGCTACGACGTCACCCACGTCGAGAACTTCACCGATGTCAACGAGAAGATCGCCGCCCGCATCGGCGAGCGACCCGAATGGGAGACCGAAGCCGACGTCGCACGGCACTATATTGGCAAGGTCGTCGACTATATGCGCGGCCTGAATTTCAAACGCGCCTCGGTCTACCCCCGTGTCTCGGAACACATCCCCGATATCATCGAGTTAGTCGAGCAACTAATCGAGTTAGGCCACGCCTACGAGACCAACGGCTCGGTGTATTTCGACGTGACCTCCTTCGAGGAGTACGGCAAACTCTCGAACCAGCGCGTCGAAGAACTCGAAGCCCAAGGCGAGCCCGACGAGCGCTCCGAAAAGCGCAATCCCGCCGACTTCGCGCTCTGGAAGGCCGGTGGCGTCTCCGAGGCTGCCATCGAAGAACACGCCAAACACGACCACGGCGCAGAGACCCCGTCAGGGCAAACGTGGGACTCACCGTGGGGCGAGGGTCGGCCCGGCTGGCATATCGAATGCTCGGCGATGTCGATGACCCACCTCGCCGACACCATCGACATCCACGTCGGCGGCCACGATCTGGTGTTCCCGCATCACGAAAACGAGATCGCCCAAAGCGAGGCCGCCACCGGCCAGCAGTTCGCCAACTACTGGCTGCACACTGGCCTCCTGGAGACCAAAGGCGAGAAGATGAGTTCGAGCCTCGATAACTTCTTTACCGTCGAAGCAGCCCTCGAAGCGTTCGGCCCGAACGTCATCCGGACGTTCTACCTCTCGACGGAGTACGGCTCGAAACAGACGTTCTCCGAGGAGGCGATGGCCGAGGCCGAAGAACGGTGGGATCGTCTTCAGCGAGCCTACGAGACAGCGGTTGCGGCCCTGGATTCGGTCGACGCACACTCGAAAGCCGCCGACGAGGAGCTCCGGGCAGCCGTCGACGAGACCCAAACCGAGTTCACCGCGGCGATGAACGACGACTTCAACGTCCGGGAGGCGATGGCCGCCTTGCTCGAACTGACGACGGCAGTCAACAAACACGTCGACCCGGCTGAGAGCTACGACTATCAGGGGCTTAAAAAGGCAGTTGAGACCTTCGAGCGGTTCGGCGGCGACGCCTTCGGGCTTCAGTTCGAGACCGTCACCGACGGCGATGTCGGTATCGCCGATGATCTCGTCGAACTCGTGCTCGACGTTCGAGAGGATGCCCGCGAAGCCGGAGAGTACGAGCAGGCCGACGCGCTTCGCGATAAGCTAGAGGCACTCGGTGTGCAGGTCGAAGACAGCGGCGATGGATCGACGTTCCGTTTTAACTGATACGCTATTTACAAGACATTACCGCCAATTGAGTTCGTCAGCGAAGAGATGGAATATTGAACGACGTGTTGGTGGTGATATTTCTTCTGGATGAAATCGAATGGAGTTCTTTTGTCGGTTGAGTCCAACAGTTAATGGGAGTATCTCTTTGAACGGACTTGATGATTCGAGATCTTTGATAATTTGTCCAACTTCCACTTCCTCACTGTCGGAATACTGCTGACCCACCTCCTTTGGATAGATGAGCTCCCAGCCATTTTGGGTACGCCCATAAAGTAACTGCATATTAACTCGGACACGCTCACGTTCTGCTTCTGTATCAGAGTGATATGGATCTGCTTCAACATTCCCGTTTTCATTTTTAGCGAACCGAATCTTAGCATCGTCACCAATAAACTCATCCAAACTTACTAACAGGGCAAGATTCTCTTTGGCTTTCTGAATTCCATCAACACCGATATCAACATCGCTGATCATAGGATTCCCACCTAGCCTCTCCAAGAACGCTTTTAAAGCGTCTTTATTTGGTCCCTTACTCGAATCCCCCGTGATTTCTACAAGCCCTGAGTCAAGATGAATTCTGAAACACGTCCTCTGCCGAGTTTGTGCAACCTTATAATCGCCCGTATTAACGTCAAAAATATCCCGTTCTGGACCTCCCGTCCAATATTCTACGTAAAGATGCTTTTCATCTTCAAAATGGAAAAGCCGTGGCGACTCAGATCCATCTATATTTCCAATGACTGGTGATGGAATCTCTTCTGCTGCCATCTCATACATGGGTTCTGAGAGGTTTTCACAGTGGCTACGAAGAATCTTCTGAGCTTCTTCAGCTGACTCTGCGTTTTCTCGTACCTGCTCCAGTGCACCATTTAATCCTTGGATTCCAAACACCCATGTTGTATGGTTTGTGTAGTGGAAAAAAGAGTCATAATAATGTGCACCTCTAACAGTTAAAGAATCTGCATTAACTGCTATATCATCGGACCCTGTTTCAGTAATACCGGATAGCTTGGTGCTCCACCGTTCAAGCTTAGCGACTTTTGCACTGGGCTTTAATTGTTCTATGAACTCATTTCGTTCATTATCTAGATCCGCTATCCAATTATTAAAAACGCTCCTTGAAGCGTTTTCATCCACATCGTAATCAGTATTTTGTAGACCTGTTCGGATCGCACGCATGTCTAGGGCATCAGTGACTCTGGTTGTATCAGTTGGAGTCATGTAGGTTATTTAGTCATGTGTGTAAATAAGCTATTTTCACGGTATTAATTGAATATTAATTTTATATGTAAGATATTATATATTATTATACTGTTCCTAAACCCACATACAGGACGTACAAATCCGATAATTGGGGCTAAAAATAATATATCATTGTCAAAAATAGGCTTATAGCCATCATTACTTTTACAAACTACATCGTGAACAGCTCTGTGTCCTCGGGGATCGAAAACAGGCCCATCCGCACGCCCCGCACTCCAGCCAACCGTAGCCGTAAGAAAACGAGGCCAAAGCGTTGACCGGGTCGTCGTTCTCGCGGAAGTGTCGACCGTCCTCCAAATACGACGCGGCCATCACCCGGCAGTCGGTCGCGGCCTCGGCCAGCGGTGTCTCGGCAGGCGGGACTTCCTCGGCGACGTCGAGGGCGTCGGCGAGCATCTGCTCGTAGCGGTCGGTCTTCTCGATGAGGTCGGCAGGCATACCCGAGGCTACTCGCTGGCGGGCAAAGCCCTGTCGGGTCGACGCAGGTGATGGCGGGTCGACGTGGGTACGTGTGAGACAGTGGCAGTAGGCAGTTCCTACATGACAGTAAACAGAATGTAGGTGGTAATTAACATGATTGTCGAGTGTTTCACGCCGTCTTTAATCGAGCCCCCGCCGAGCTGTCCGGCGACCAGTCCCGAGCAGGTCGCCTGGACGAGCGTTACGTGGAAAAAGATCGTCTCGTAGCCCGAAATGTTGACGTCTTCGGGGTTCCCCGCCAGTCCGAGGCCCGCGCCCGGAGCCGCGCCACCGGAGCCAGAGGTGCTTTCGGCCATCTGGGCGATCACGTCTTCGATGGCCGGGATGAACGAGATCATGAGCGCGGCCATGATGCCGAGGAACACGAGGAAGGCGACGTAGATCACCACGAGATAGGTCAACATCGTCTGCTTGCGCTGCTTGCTGAGTACGTGGGTCGACCGTGCCTCGTCGGCGGCGATTTCGAGAACTGGCGCGATGTCGTCGCTGGTCTCCATCGCGTTGGTCGCAAGCGTCACCGCACGTGTGACGACCGGCGAGTCGATCCGCCTGTCCATCCGCTTGAGTGCGGTCTCGACGTCCGACCCCCATTGGATATCCCGCCACGTCCGTTCGAGCTCGGGCGTGAGCCCGCCGAGGTCGCTGTCTTTGACCCGGCGGAAGCTCTCGATGATCGTCATCCCGGCGTCGTTGACGCTGGCGAACCGATCCAGGAAGTCGGGGACCGCCTGCTCGATGCTGCGGGCCTGTCGCTTGCGGAGCTCGTAGACGACAGCGTAGGTGCCGAGCACGACGATCCCGGCTTCGGCCACCGGCGGGACGACGGCTTCGAGGAAACTGAAGAGCTCGATCTCGAACTCGCCGATCGTCAGGCCCACCCACAGCAGGCCGAGCGGGACCGTGATGACCGAAGGTCAACGGTTGGCCGCCGGAGGATGATCTCACCGGGCTGTGTGAGCCACGTCAGCACGCGATTGAGTTTGTCGTAGGTGTCGAGAATTTCCCGCTGTCGCAGCCAGCGACCCTCAGCCACGCCGCCGTCGGCGACCGTCTGGGCCTGTTGGGCCGCCGGGCTGTCGTCGATCTCGTCCCGATCGGCGTCGCCGGGTGTCCCGACCGACTGGGTGACGCTGTCGACGTAAATAATAAATGCTAGCGTCGCCAGCGGGATGCCGACGTAGCTGATCACCCGCATCACCGGTAGGGTATCCTGCAATACGAGTCCGATCACCGCCAGCGTCGTGATCACGAACAGTGGCCCGGCGACCAAGACGGTCACATAGGCCTCCGCCAGCGTCGACAGCAGTTCGAGATACTGCTCCTGTTGGGCCTCGGCCTCCTCCTTGTAGCGTTCGTACTGCGAGCGAAGATAGGTAGAAAGGCTCCGACCGCTGCCCAGCACGCTGCCGAGGTTCTCGCTGAGTTCGGCCATGTTGTCCGAGGGCGTTCGTTCGCCCATGTCTTCGATGGCGGTCTGGAGGTCGACGCCGAACAGGTCCATCTGTCGGACGGTCGCGTTGACCTCGTCGGCGGCCTCGCCGTACACTCGTCGGTTGTCGGCGAGCGTCCGAAGCACCTGGGTGAACGCCATCCCGCTCCGCGAGAGGGCGTACATGAACGCCACCGTTCGGGGGAGCGTCGCGTCGATCTGCGAGCCACGGGAGTAGGCCTGTTGGTCGATGACGAACCACCGCAGCCAGTTGGCGGCGAAGCCGACGATGACGGTCGCAGCCAAACTACCGAACAGCGTCACCGCGAACCGGGGCCAGAACTCCAGGAGGCCGAGGCCCTCGATCCGTCCGATCACACTGACCGAATCAGCCAATCCCTGCAGAAACGAAACCAGCAGCCACAGCACCGAGAGGCTCATCAACCCGGCCGCGATGGCCGCAAACGCCGAGTACAGCACGGTCTGGGAGCTGAACGATCGGTGTGATCTGGGGATGTGTGCAGCCTCCATCTCCGGCAGCTGCTCGCGTCGCCGTGCCTCCGTGCTTACTGTCTCTCCCAACAACGCTTGACCGACGCCGTCCATCACAGTCTCCGCGCGGTCGCTGACCTGCGGCAAGAGGAGCACCGAAAACAGCGCGAGGCCGAGCAGCAGGGGAATGTACGCGAACATTAGCTGTCGACCGGCTGTCCGACGGTCACCTCGTCGACCGAGTTGTCGTCTTCGATGCGGTCCAGGACGCGCTGTTTGTGGGCGTAGTACTCGTTGATAAGCGCCGTGAACTGCCGATAGTCGCTGATCCCCTTCTGCTGGAGGAAGGATAACACCTGCCTGCGGTTGCGCATCTCCCTGAGCAGTTGGTCTCGGCTCCACCCCCGGTCGTCTTGGATCTCTTCGAGGAGTTCGCTATCGTTGCTGACGAAGGTGTCGTTGTTGGCGTTCCAGTTGAACGCCGAGGCGTAGTCCAACTCACCAGTACGCTGGTCGATGCCGCGGATCTCGCCGATCACGCGGGCCCGACGGACGCGCTGTTCGTCGATGCGGGCCTGGGTCTGGATCGAGAGCATATCCAGCGACTGGACCATCGCCCGCGGGACGTTGATCGGCTCGTTTTCCAGCCGGTTGATCACGGTCTCGATGGAGTCGGCGTGCATCGTCGAGAACGTGGTGTGGCCGGTGTTCATCGCCTGGAACAGCGTGACGGCCTCCTTCCCGCGGACCTCGCCGACGATGATGTATTCCGGCCTGTGGCGGAGTGCCGACCGCAGCAGGTCGTACATATCGATGTCCGATCCCTCGCTGAGCTGTTCGCGGGTGACCGACGACAGCCAGTTGTCGTGGTACAGCGACAGTTCGCGGGTGTCCTCGATGGTCAGCACCTTCGACCGCGGCGGGATGAACATCGAGACCGCGTTCATCGAGGTCGTCTTTCCTGACGCCGTACCACCGGCGAAAATGAGGCTCTTGTTGTTCTCGATGCAGAGCCAGAAGTAGGCCATCTGCTCGATGCTGAA
>Ga0065697_1003282_pt1 | contig 12063 bp, 11 predicted proteins | sample AntLakMe24m_08um_FD_59086 | JGI IMG/M metagenome (GOLD analysis project Ga0065697, IMG submission 59086) | Hypersaline microbial communities from Antarctic Deep Lake - 24m 0.8um v2 (version 3) | ecosystem: Environmental > Aquatic > Non-marine Saline and Alkaline > Hypersaline | place: Deep Lake... | reverse complement strand
GAATTTCTTCGAACTCTCGGCAGCAATCACGATCTTTGTACTAATCTATGTCGGCTTCACGTTTACTGGACTCTCACTCGGCGAACTCGGAATCTTTCTTATTGCAATGTTCCAACTCGCACCAAAGGTAAGCGATCTCAACTCGAAAGTCTATCAAGTTGAAGGATATCTCTCTCATGCGCTTCGAACACAGACGTTTCTTGATCGGCTTGATAGACACGAAGAGCACAGCGGCGCTCGCTCAGTAACACACGTCTCTAGTATCGAATTTGATGGGGTCAAATTCGCGTACAATGAAGACGAACAGGTGCTTCGTGAACTTTCATTTACGGCTAACAAAGGAGATTTCATCGCATTTGTTGGCCAGTCTGGAGCTGGAAAGTCGACGATTGTCTCGCTGATCGCACGGATGTATGATCCCGATCAGGGAGAGATCCGTGCCGATGGCGTTCCAATTACGGAGTATAATCTCGAATCCTGGCGCAAGCGAATCGCTGTCGTGCGCCAACAGCCGTTTATTTTCACCGACTCCTTGGAAAACAACATCACGATTGGGAATCGAGAAGCGACGCGACAAGAAGTCGAAGATGTCTGTGAGATCGCAAAGGTTGACGAGTTCGTCGACGACCTCCCGAATGGCTACCGAGTCGCAACTGGGTGATGATGGGATCCGATTATCAGGTGGACAGCGGCAACGTGTGGCGTTAGCGAGAGCACTGCTGAAAGATGCTGACTTCCTCGTGCTAGATGAGGCGACGAGTGATCTTGACTCAAGCCTGGAGAAAGAAGTACAAGCCGCGATTGAGTCAATGGACCGAGAGTATGGGATCATCGCGATTGCTCATCGGCTGTCGACGGTCAAGAATGCAGATCAGATCTATACGGTCGAAAAAGGCGAGATCATCGAATCCGGCACACATCAGGAGTTGCTTGCTGAAGAGGGCGATTATGCGGACCTGTACACGATCCAGTCGAAAGCATAGCATCTCGTCGTCCCACGATTGAACTCGTGGGCTCATCCGTAGACTTATAATCTGTCGACATCGCGTGGATGCAGTGTAGTCGCCGTTCCCGCTCACCGTACAGAGTTGAGGGCGAGATAACCGTTGTTCAGCCTATCGGGGCGTTTACCCGATGGGTAGCACTCTCTCCGATATTTTCGCCGTCGCAAAGTCTCATATTGACTGTGCTGCCGCCAGACATTGTCTGTCGATCCGATTCTGATCTCTATCCATTGAGTATCCACCGTTGTTACAAGTAAACTATCTCTCAGCAGTACGATTCGTACTGGACTGGTGTCCATACTTCGAGCAGGTCTGACTGATAAATGTAGGCGGAATTAGATTTTATTCTCGACATTTTCTTCGCTGATGTCTTCGTTGAGCAGCTCTGGGATAGCAGTATGAACCAAAGTTTAAGCAACCGATTTATATAAGGTAGTATTAGACGAGCAAAATAGGTCTGTGAGTGATTAGAATAACACCGGTTATTTAAATACATTCGAAGACGTGTAATTTGATAATTAATGAATAAAACGATCTGTGTCGTTGGTATGGGGTATGTTGGGTTGCCTCTTGCAGTTGAGTTCGAGCAAGAAGGTTTCGATGTAATTGGGTACGATATTGATTCGACAAAGATAGATCAGCTTAATTCGGGTATCGATCCCACCAACGAACTCGGGAATCAGACGGTTGCTGCCAGCTCGATTGAGTTTACAACGGATGAATCTACCCTCAAACAAGCGGATTACATACTCGTAACGGTTCCAACGCCTGTTGATGATCTGAAAAAATCCTAACTTGAAATATGTGCAGAGTGCAGCCGAGACGATCGGTCGAAATATACAGCCCGGAGCAATTGTTGTGCTTGAATCGACTGTTTATCCGGGTGCAACTCGAGAGATCTTGGCACCCACAATCGAAAACGAATCCGGGTTGACTGTCGGCGAAGGCTTTTATATCGGCTACTCTCCGGAACGGATGGTTCCTGGTGACGATGAACATGGAATGCGAGATGTCGTGAAGATTGTCAGCGGGCAGAACGACTCAGTTCGGTCGGAACTGGCGGAACTGTATCGCACTATTGTGGATGCTGGTGTCCACGAAGCTCCGGAGATTGAAGTCGCGGAGGCAGCGAAAGCAATTGAGAACATTCAACGGGATGTTAATATTGCACTGATGAACGAGCTTGCAATTGCCTGTCATAGTATTGGTGTAGACACTCACGATGTGTTGGAGGCTGCCCGGACGAAGTGGAACTTTCATAACTACCAGCCAGGTCTCGTTGGCGGCCACTGCATTCCCGTCGACCCGTTCTTCATGATCTACGAATCTGAACGGAACGGGTATACACCCAAGCTCATCGAACAGAGTCGTGAAATCAACGAGTATCTTCCGACATACGTTGCCGACATGACGTTACGAGGGCTGAATCAGTGTGGGAAAGTGCTCCGAGAAAGCACTGTTCTGATCCTCGGACTCTCGTATAAACCGGAAGTCGCGGATATTCGCACCTCTGTCGTTGGTGATACGATCAAACGGCTTCAGGAGTACGGTGTTGAGGTCATAGGTGTCGATCCCTACGCCGATGAGGCTGCAGCCCACGAGGAGTTTGGCATCGAGATTCTGTCAGAGCCCTCCTTCGATGGCGTCGACGGCGTTTTGCTTGCAACTTCGCATAAACAGTATCGAGAGTTGGATTTCCTTGAAGAGACGATTCGAATGACTCCATCTCCGCTCGTTGTCGATGTTGATGGCGTCTTAGACCGTGAACTGTTGGAATCAGCTGGTGTTGAGTACCGGCGAGTATAATCTTGTACTCAAAGTCGACAGCAGAAAATTGTATCTGGCTGCCGCCTGAATTGTCCTCAGGCAGCGTTGATTCCCTTTTTTACGGCGTCAATGATACGATCTGTTTCAGTCGCCTCTAACTCCGGATGCATCGGCAATGAAAGCACCCTTTGAGTCGTCTCTTCGGTAACAGGCAGTGTGCCCTCGTCGCTGTTCTGCTGATATGTTTGCGACTGGTGGACTGCTGGATCCCAGTATACTTTTGCGGAGACTCCATTCTCAGAGAGGATTTCGATAACACGATCTCGATTAATTGATTCGTCAAATGTTACTGTGTAGAACTGGTAGACGTGTCGACCATCGAAACTGTGCGGGGTGATGCCCTCCACTGGTCTCAAACGCTTCGTTCATTCGCTGTGCAGCGGCTCGGCGACCTTCTATGAGTTGTTCTATCTTTTCCATCTGGGAGCAGCCAAGCGCGGCAACGATATCCGGCATTCTGAAATTCCCACCGACAATCACATGTTGGCCGCTTTTTGAGGTTTCAAAATAATCTTTCGTTGTACGGCCGTGTGAGCAGTAAATTGACGCTGTTTCTGCAATACTATCGTCATCTGTAATGACCATTCCGCCTTCCCCAGTTGGAACGATTTTGTTTTGACAGAAACTCAACCCAGCAGCATCTCCAAACGTGCCTGCCATCTTGCCTTTTTTACTGGCACCGAGTGCCTCTGCTGCATCTTCGATGACCGTGAGATCGTGATCCGCAGCTACAGCGTTGAGCTGTTCTATCTGACAGATGCTTCCATACACGTGAACTGGCATTATCGCTGTAGTCTCTTCGGTAATCTGTTCTACAACACTGTCGGGATCTAGGCCATAGGTTTCCCGTTCGATATCCGCAAAGACCGGTTCTCCTCCAACCATCTTGACAGCATTTGCCGTCGCCTGTTGTGTGAACGAGGGAACGATTACCTCATCTCCGTCACCGATATCTGCACCTTTCAATGCCGCCATAAGCGCGCTCGTTCCGGAGTTGACCGCAATCGCATGTTTGACTCCGAGATACTCTGCGACTCGTTGCTCAAACTCCTCGATATACGGGCCTTTTGCCCAGTAGCCACCACGGCCAACGGAGTCAGCTACGTTTTTGATATCCTCGATATCCCACGGTATTTTGAAAAGAGGTATTTGATCAGACATGGATAGTCTATAGCCGTTCGCGGTTTAATTCTACCGTCCTCTGTATAAATGGTCCTACACGGAATCAATCGGGGGTTTTATATCTATCTTACCTTAACTCCGGATAGAATACAATCAATTATGAGTGATAATATATTGGTTACGGGTGCTGCCGGGTTCGTTGGTCAGCATCTCGTTCGACGGTTGGCCAAAGACGGTCACAGTGTGACTGCCTTAGACATTCGGTCCACACCACCTGCATCGTATGCAGAGTACGTTGGTGACACTGTCAACTATATTCAGGGGAGTGTCCTGAGCGACGAGTTCATCGACACGATGGTGTTTCGATCTCCAAATACCTATGACCGAATCTACCATCTCGCATCGATTGTCGGTGTAAATAGATATCTCGATCCTGAGGACTTATTATATATTGTCGACGTGAATATCAATGGAACGCGTAACCTCTTAGAGCGTACTCGCGGATCTGATACACGGTTCGTCTACGCGAGTACCAGCGAGATTTTCGGCCGTAATCCGGACGTTCCGTGGGCTGAAGAAGACGATAGGGTACTCGGCTCTCCGTCAAAAAGTCGCTGGAGTTACAGCTCTACCAAAGCTGTCTGTGAGCATATGGTGCAAAATGTCGGTCGAAACGATCCCGGTGTTTCGACAACAATTGTGCGGCCGTTCAATCTGTATGGGCCACACCAGCGTCCGGATTTTGTCATTCCGAAATTCCTTGATCTCGCTGCAAACGGGGAAGTTCCGACCGTATATGGTGATGGAACACAGAAGCGCTGTTTCACATATGTCGGGGATTTCATTGAGGGACTTCTAAGAGCCTCGGAGCAGGAGCACAACGACAACGAAACCTATAATCTGGGAAGCACTGACGAAATCGAGATTCGGGAGTTAGCAAGCCTTGTTCTTGAGGTTTCGGATATGTCTGACCGTGAGCCAAAGTATATAGAACGTACTGACGAGGATAACGACTACGAGGAACCAACGCGACGGATTCCGGATGTCTCCCGCGCAAATGACAACTTAGGGTGGGAAGCGACGACATCGCTTCGAGAAGGGTTGAATAAAACGCTATCAACAAGATAGAGAGGCTTATCAGATCTAAACTGAAACATTCAATAAGAATGTGTGAGAAATACAATGTCATATTTGACCTTGACGACACTTTGTTCCCGGAATCAGAGTTCGCATTGAGTGGATTCGAAGCTGTCGCCGAATATCTATCAAAAGAATCGACATTTGAAAGTGACACTATATATCGTTTGTTGCAAGAGGATTTTGATAACAGTGTTCGAGGGGATAATTTCGACCAGCTCCTCAATAAAACCGAAATAGATGCTAGCATCGACAAACTAGTCGAAGTGTACCGGACGCATTCTCCTGATATCGAACTCCTCCCTGAGGCGGAGATCTGTCTTACACAGTTGTCCGACAGGTCCCTCCAATTAATCACAAACGGGACTGCCACGAAACAACGAAACAAAATCAAAGCACTCGGAATTTCGGATATATTTGATAATATTTATATATCCGGGGAGTTCGGAACTAACAGTGCTAAGCCCTCCACGCACCTTTTTGAAAAATGCCTTGAAGACGGAAACAAAGAATCTGAGCGGACAGTGTATATTGCTGATAACCCTGTGAAAGACTTTATTGCACCAAATCATCTCGGTATGCGATCGATCTGGATTAATCGTGAGTGGGGAGAGTACGCCGACCTAGAACCAACGACTGACCGGGAACAGCCAACAGTCAGCGTTAGTGATCTCACGGCCGTACCTGATATACTAACACAGTGGGAGATAGACACATGATATCTGTTCTCTTAACGCCCGGCGGATCTGGAATGGCCGTGACCGCAATCAAGGCTCTTCGAAAACATAGTGATGTTCGAATAGTTGCGACCGACATTGACGAACTTTCTCCGGGACTTCATATGGCGGATACTGGATATATTGTCCCACCGTTCGACAATGATGAGTATATGAACGCCATCCTCGAAATTGTTGAACGTGAGGATATTGATGTGGTTGTGCCTGCTCTGGATCCGATTTTAAAACGGTTCGCAGCGGATCGGGCAGATTTTGCGGACTACGATGCGGCAGTTCTGGTCTCTCCTCCCGAAACACTCGATATTACCCAAGACAAATGGAAGACTTATCAGCACCTGACTGAGATTCTCCCCTTACCACAGTCTTGGAATAATGTGGACGATGTCGACGGTGACGGAGAATACTTCGTCAAGCCACGAGGTGGGTCAGGGTCAGAAGATATACACCGGGTTACCTCCCGGACCGAACTCGAGTTTTATTGTGAAAGGGTTTCAAATCCAATTATCCAAGACTACCTTCCAGGTAATGAGTACACTATCGACTGTCTAACTGACCGGAATGGAGCTCTCCTCGCCTGCGTCCCACGGTTACGAAAAGAAATAACCAGTGGTATCTCGACGAAAGTAGAAGTTGTAGAGAATGAACAATTGGTCAATCTCGCCCAGTGTGTTGCAGGGGAACTCACGTTCACAGGACCGTTTTTTGTCCAAGCAAAGGTCGACAAAAATGGGGTGCTACGAGTCATTGAAATTGGTGCTCGGATCGCTGGCACAATGTGTCAAGAGTTTGTAAATCCGAGTCTTCAATACCTCTCGATTCTACAACTCACAGGGAAACAAGTACCAGAACCGACAGTCAATTTTGGCTCACAAGTTTCACGTTATTGGGATGAGCAATATTTCAATGAAGGGGAACAATTTAATGAACTGACACGGTGGTGACTGAGCCATAGACCACCATGTCTAATTATGTTTACTGTTGGCTTGTAATCCTGTTCTGAAGACCGTATTTACAATTCGGAATGAACTCGGAAGGCGATGTATTTTATTGCTTAGTCCATCTCAAACACAGGCTTGTGATTGTGGTTGAGGTCTTCAGGTGAGTAAAAAGTATCAGCTCCAGCTTGACCGACTCAATGATAAATTTGATGTTATTGTTGAGTTTATCTTAGCCGACAATATCTAATTTTAACGATGGAGGTCCCAGACACTTCCAGTCGTCTGTCAACCCTAGAATATCAGCCATAGCAGCTATTTCTTCCGACGTATCGCTAAGTGTTCCACTGGCCACTCGGGTTCGTACCTTCGGTGACGATGCACAATTGAGCATCTACTTTTCATTAGCAAACTGACAGACCGTGTCATTACAGCCCAGTGCCTCGTTGTCTGGGTCTGGTGCAACAGCTATAACTGATGTAAACTAACTCTAAAATCCAAATTATAAAAAGTTTTGCTTAGTCACCCGAACGACAACCGATCAATATATTTGTTACCCTCTCAATCCAGTGGATAGTGATGGAAATCGGATCAACTAAAATAGGCTCCGGGTCCGTGTATTTTATCGCCGAAGCAGGGAGTAATCATAATGGTAATCTTGAAGTCGCAAAGCGCTTGGCGTCGGTCGCTGCTGAGGCCGGTGCAGATGCAGTCAAATTTCAGACTTTTGTCCCGGAGGAACTCATTTCAGCGCAGAGTGACGATATTGATGCTCTCCGAGAGTTGATTCTTGAAGAGGAAGAGATGCGGTTGCTCCAAGAACACACAGAAAACCTTGGTATTTCATTTTTATCGACCCCATTTGATGAGGAAAGTGTAACGACTCTTGACAATCTTGATGTTGATGCGTTCAAAATCGGTTCCGGAGATCTTGTTAACCACCCGTTGCTTGAACACGCAGCTAGTTTCAGCAGACCACTAATCGTGAGCACGGGTATGGCTAACAAAGGTGAAATCAGGGCAGCAGAAAATCATATCAAATCAATTAACCCAGATCTAAACGTTGCTTTTCTTCATTGTATTTCGGCATATCCAACAGAGATAGTTGATCTCAATCTTAGGATGATGTCTGACATTGATGAGTTAGTTGATGGCCCCGTTGGATTCTCAGACCATTCCAGAGCAGTTGAGACGCCAGGCCTTGCGGTGGCATCAGGTGCGTCTATTGTCGAAAAACATTTCACATTAAGTAGACATTTGCCGGTTCCTGATGCCGAAGTTTCTCTTGAACCAGATGAACTGGCTCAGGCAGTGGACATTGCTCGCAATGCCGCTAACGCTTTAGGGTCCAGTAAAAAACACCCGATTGAGGCAGAACGGCCAAACAAAAATGAGTTCCGTAAATCTGTACACACCACGACAGACATCCCCAGGAATACGATGATCAACGAAGATGATCTCAAGCTTATCAGACCAGCAGATGGATTGAAACCTACAGAATTGGACGCAGTGATAGGAACTAAAACACGGTCTAACCTTTCTGCCGGTGACCCGATTACGTGGGCAGATCTGTATATCAAGGAGTGAACACACTGATCATTATCGCCATTAATCAATTAGATCAACTATCAACTTCATACTTATTATATGACACGTAAAACAGACGCTCCGAAGAATATAGAACACATCATAGAAGAACGCGGATACCAACCCCGGACTGAACGTCATCGTATCGTCGTTGACTATATCCGAAAGTTCGATGATATCGAGTCTGTGCTTGATATCGGTTCTGGGCTCGGGGAGTTTCTCGAGACTGTCGACGAGGAACTAGAGAACGTAACAATGTATAGCTTAGATATGGATTTAGATCTGCTTGCTGAAACAGAACGTCACGTCAACGTTCACTCGGTCAGAGCGGATGCCCAACATCTTCCGTTCGAACCGAATTCGTTTGACCTCGTAACTGCCCTTGGCGTGATTGAACATGTGGAGAACCCATCACACTTCGTTGATGAAGTTCATCGTGTTTCACAGAAAAATGCTGTATTTATGACGCCAAATATTGGTCGACCGAACAGACTCGTTGCCGCGATGTTGGGAAAGGAAATAAATGAGTTCGACGGCCACAAACAAGGGTGGGATTATCACCTTCTCACGAAGTTCCTCGAATCGAATGGATGGAAAGTCTCCGATGTCGACGTCCGGTATGTAGACTTCCCGCTATATGATTACTTTCCACGGATCGGGAGGTGGTTAAGCTACAACGTGCTACCACGCTTTTTCAAACGTGCCGGATCAGAACTTTTTGCATTCTGTGAAAAGAAGTAGTCTTGGTATGTCAATGGGGAGTCGCGTTTGTTTTTCTCTTAGATATGTGATTCAAATGAATGTTAAAAGGTCACATTTATGATTGCCTCTGATCTACTTAACAAAGACGCGTCTTCAAAATAAATCATGAACAAAAATCTTACTGGTGGTAACTGGAACTCGAGCTGAACCGGTCGCCTCTACAATCCACGCAGTTGAGTCACAAGATGATCTAACACTATCTCTCATTGCTACTGGTATGCACCTATCGCCGCAACATGGTATGACAGTCAAGGAACTGCAGGCAGATGGTTTCACTGTCGACAAAGAGATCCACATGCTCCTTGATGGTGATTCGAGTAAAGCTATGGCGAAGTCGCTCGGGATTGGAACGGCGAGTATGGCCGAAGCATTAGACAGTCTCGACACCGATATCACTGTGGTGATCGGAGACCGGGATGAAGGACTCGCTGCCGCCCTTGCCAGCGCTCACATGAACATTCCCGTTGCCCACATTCACGGAGGAGATGTGATGAGCGGGTCAACCATTGATGACAGTATCAGACATGCGATAACGAAGTTTTCACATATTCATTACCCGGCTACCGACCAGTACGCTACAAACATCGAGAAACTCGGGGAGGAACCTTGGAGAATCTTCGTCGTCGGGTCTCCAGGTTTGGACGCAATTCACACAAACGATTATACGCCTCCTGAGGAAATACTTGAGGCGCATGATCTCAATCTGTCAAAGTCACTTGCACTGGTAGTACAGCATCCCTTGACAGCGGAACCGGAAAACGCACCAGAGCAGATGCGTACGACGCTATCGGCGCTGGAATCTTTCGATGGGAACATCATTGTGATTTATCCAAACGCTGATGCTGGCGGTAAAGCGATGATTGAAACCATCGAATCGTGGGCCGCGACAATGGATGGTTCAGACCGAACTAGGACATTCAAGAGTCTCCCAAGAAAAGACTATCTTGGTCTGATGGATGCTGCAGACGTTATGATCGGAAATTCGAGTAGTGGCGTTGTTGAAGCACCTTCATTTAATCTACCTGTTGTTGATGTAGGGCCGCGTCAGACTGGCCGCATACGAGCAACCAATACTATAGCCGTCGACTACGATACAACGGAGATCGAAAACGCTATTTACACTTGCCTGACGGATGAACAATTCCGTCGTGAAGTAGTAGAGTGTTCGAATCCGTACTACTACGGCGGTGCCGGCAAAAAAATTAGTATCACACCTATCAGAGACGACGATCAACGACAAACTACTCAAAAAACAAATGACGTACTGACGGATCCGAGTTAACCCTCCGATCCGGAACTCGTGGTTACTTTTGTATAGTCTTGTTTCTTCGTTTTTTAATTTCTATAATTCGTGTTCTATCCGGCCACTCATATCGAAAAAGATACATAGCACACTGCAAAAACGATTGTTATGTACTCTGTACGGAATTTTATTCACCATACACAAACAAGTTCCTGTCAAGCTAAATCTAACTATATCAGAGGAATGGGACGATGACGGACAGAGTGCTCGGAGTGATCCCTTCACGGGGTGGCTCCAAACGGGTTCCAAAAAAAAACATCCGTGAGGTCAGTGATAAACCACTCATAGCTCATACGATTGACCAAGCTTCCGACGCTTCGACTTTGGATCGAACGATAGTGTCGACTGAAGATGACGAAATTGCTAAAATCGCGACCGACTATGGCGGTGATGTGCCGTTTCGGCGCCCGGATGAACTAGCGTCAGATACCGCGGAGAGTGAGGATGTCGTGATCCACGCTCTTGATTGGTTGGCTTCGCAGGGTGAACAGTATGATTATGTCTGTCTCTTACAGGTGACGACACCGTTTCGGTTGGCCGATGACATCGACACAGCCGTCACGAAATTGCGCAAAGCAGAGATGACGTCGCTTGTTAGCGTGACTACTTACGACACACCGCCAGCTTGGGCTCTCACAATGGACGATCAAGATGGACGTCTTGAAAAATCGTTTGATCATTGGACACCCGCCCGATCACAGGAAGCTCCGACGCTCTATCATCCGAACGGTGCTATTTTCGTCACTGAGGTGTCTTCGCTCAGAGACGAGCGAACATTTTATACAAAGGATACGATGGGATACGAGATGCCTTCAAGCCGCTCATTAGATATTGACGAACCAATAGACCTTGAGATTGCAAGAGCGCTCATAGAATGGAGAACTAATAGATGATATTAATTTGTTAGATGGATGGTGAAAATGACCTATTTCATCCCTCAAATAAGATCTTTCATATTAGTCATAACGGTAAAGTAATGACGCTGGATATTTATATTTAAGAAACGACTAATCAATCATGGCTAATATAATATACAAAACATCTTATCTTCCTGATTGGATTGCAGTGGCAGAAAATATGCGTTCTAAACTTGACTGGGAACCAGTCTATTGGCTAGGAATCGAACCATACAGACAAGAAGTTAAGGAGGTATTCCCAGATATAGTTTACCACACATCAACGAAAGCAAGTCGTGGAATTCCATCAACAGATCTTGACAGTCATCAATCTATTCCACCTATTGACAAAGAGGTGCTTGAAAAATATCAAGAGTATGAGCCTATCGCATTGAAAATGATGGACCGGCAGGATGTTGGGAATATAATGGGGGGTAAGTTTGGATATGACGAGCGTAAACGTCTCTATAGGACCTGTGTCATGTACTGGGAAACGATAATTAATAAGTTTGACATAGATGCTGCTGTCTTCACTTTTGCACCACATATGATATTTGATTATATTCTTTATATTGTCTGTATTGAAAATAATGTAGATACTGCTATGTTTACTGTTACAGGCATGCCTAATAACTACTATATCCGAAGTAAAATTGATCAAACTCCTGAAGAACTTCATAAGATCGGTTCTGATATTGATCTAAATGAGGATGTCAATAGATATCTAGAAAATCTTCGCGCCGACTACGAAAC
>Ga0065697_1003281_pt1 | contig 12124 bp, 18 predicted proteins | sample AntLakMe24m_08um_FD_59086 | JGI IMG/M metagenome (GOLD analysis project Ga0065697, IMG submission 59086) | Hypersaline microbial communities from Antarctic Deep Lake - 24m 0.8um v2 (version 3) | ecosystem: Environmental > Aquatic > Non-marine Saline and Alkaline > Hypersaline | place: Deep Lake... | reverse complement strand
GTTCAATTCGGAGTTAATCCCTATGAAATTACCAGATGGATCACCTCCACTTGCGTATAGCTTCGTTCGGGATACCGTCGTACCAACAGAAACATTTTGACTTGTATCAATAGTAACCGCGTTAGACGTAGCATTATCATCTATACCGGGGCTGGTGAAAGACCCCTCGGCCGTTATTCCAGGCGCTGATATGTCGCCTGTAAACACCTGCCCAACAATCTCTGCGTACTGACTATGCGGGTCAGCCAGCGCTACGTGGTCGCTTACAGCCGTGTCGGCCGCTCCCGCTGCGTCAAAACCTGTTGAGTGAATGCCGTCGAGCGTGTCGGCATCCAGCCCTTTGCCCGTCCCCGGCCCGGTTGCGCCGCCGAAAAACAGGCTGACAAGCTTGTTAATCGCCGCGACCATATACCCCGCGAGCGCGGTCGTGGTCGCGGCGTCGGTCACGTCATTGAGTTGGTTATCGGCTACAACCTGCGCCCAAGATGCACTGACCGCGGATGTTTGCTCGCCGAGCTTGTTTGCTAGCTCATTCCGTGCTACCCCGACCTGGTGGCCGATGGGGCGCTCTGCGTCGGTTGAATAGTCTGCGTCAGTCAGCGTATCCGACGGTGCCGCGTTTTTTGAAAACCGGTAAATCTTGTTGATAGCCATAATTTTATCCGAAGGTTAATGATTGTAGTTTAACGCCCGCGGGCCGTATCTGTATATACTCGTCCGAGAGCATCAGCTGCTCCAGTGAGGACAACGACCCCAACACGCGGGCGCTCATCGTCATATCCAGATTATCTGTGATTTCGATCGAGACGCCCGAATACGCGGCCCAGATGCGCTTGATACCCTCGACCGTGCCGCTGCCCTGATTAGCAACAGCTTTGGCCTTCAGTATCCGGCGGTACATATCGTCAGGCAGCGCCTGTATACTGTCCGGGTTGCCGTACCGCCCTCGCCAAACGCCCGCGGCCCAGCCCGTTTTGTTTGGATTGAGCGCGTCGCCCCACGTGAAAAACATGTCCGTTATCGGGGCCTTCACACGGCGGCTTAGCCCGAGCCACAGCCCGATGTCGTCCAGCTGTGCGCCGGTCGCAACGTCCAGATCAAACCCATCCCGGATGCGGGTGTAGGCGTCTTCTGCGTCTACAAATACACCGCCCACGCTCGCCACGAGCGCGCGGAAACGCGGCTTATCTGCATGTTCGCTGGCGATTAGCTCTGTTGGATCGTCAATCATTGCGGGGCATTAACGATCAGTTCAATGTTTGAAACGTCGGCCGTCGCGAGTTCCGTGAACGTCGTCGGCAGGCTGATCAATCCGTAAGGTTCTCCAACAAAAGCCAAATCCACGCCCGTTACGTCGTATGTCAATGCGCGGTCGTCGCGTAGGATTGTCGTGGCCTGTAGCCGCGAATAGTACACGTCGGCGCCGATTGATAAGCCATTCACATAATCCGCAACGCTCTGCCTGATCGCATTGCCAATCTCAGCCAGATACCCCTCGCCCAACACCGTCAGCGTCACCCGCGCGCGCACTGGCCTGATCGTAGGCCGGTAGAAGCGCACGTCGGTAAACACACCGGTGCCGTTATCAGTGCTGACAACGGTCGTCCCGTCAAGCCCCGTCCCGGGCGGCTTTTTCGCGGCAATAATCTCGCCGATCTTGGACGCGGCGCCGCCCTCAATAACAATCGCGACGCTGTGCCCCGATATACCGTTGCTGTCCAGTGATCCCGACGTGTTCTCGTATACAGCGCTACGGCCCACGCCCGGTATCTGTATGACGGCGGCTATAATACTCTGGAGCGTACCTTGAGCGGGATACGTGACCGAGTTTGTTTGCCGCTGCCGTAGCTCTGCGTCTGTTTCCACAGCCACGCCCGGCGCGGCCCGGTTCGGGTTAGTAACGGCTTGCCACCCACGCGTAGGCGTTATGATATACGTGACGGTGCCGGGCAACGATTGTACAACGCCCGGAGTTTCTGCCGTAGCGGTAACGGTCGTTGAACCATCGGTGCCGATGGTAGCGGTAGCGGGTAAGAACCAGTTGTTTTTGTTGGAGTCCTGCACAACGCCGTTGTTGATAGTCGTGCCCACGGTGCCCGTAACGTCAACGTCGACAGTTGAGTACGTCGACAAACGCCGCGTTAGGCCGTTTAACTTGACGGCGCTCGACAATCCGGTTCCAACCGCCGTGTGAGGCGAGAATCCGTTGTATACGTTGATCGCTGTAGCGTTTGAGTCGTTGATCAGTTGCGCGATGATGCCCAGGAACTCGCCATCCTGGCTGTCGCTCCCTAGGTAGACATCCGGCCCAAATATCTGTTGGTACTCGTTTTGCAGGGCTACGAGTATTTCGGACAGCGGGGGCGCGCTGATACCTGCGTTGCTTATTGTGGCCGTTACCGTCATAGGGCTACCTGCGACTCGCCGTATTCCGTCTGGATCGTAGCGTTGATGCTCAGCGCGCGATCCGTTATGTCACTATTGTACGCTATAAGCGAAATAACGCCCGGTGTGCTTAAAATTGTCTGCCTTACCAGGGCATCGTAGGCTCGAGGCGGTAGGCTGCGCAATACCTCACTACGCCACGGCATACCGTCGTCGGGCGATAAGTTCCATTCGCCACGGTACAGTAGCAGACGCGTCTTCACGATCTGCGCTACCGCCTCCGGCTGATCCACGTAAAAATCTGCGCCCGTTCCCAGGGCGTAGTCGCCGTTCGCGGTTAGCTTCCGGTATTTCATCAGTTGGGTGCTCCGGTCGTGCCGCCGCTATCGCCGGGGTGATCATGGCTCGCGAGGCTAACGCCCGCGCCCGTAACGTCGCCGGTGGCCGTGACGTTACCGGTAATTGTAACGTCGCCGCCGCCTCCGGTGCCCCCGCTTATGCTCCCGCTGACCGTTAGCGGGCCAGTGATATTGACCGGCCCGGTGATGTTCCATTCACTAGCAGATCCGGTAACGGTGCCGCCAACCGTCATATCAACATTTCCCGTCACCTGCTCAGCTACGTTACCGCCAACCGTAGCAGCTACGTTACCGGGCGTTACTACGTTAATGTCGTGGCGTGTTGGATGTATCTCTATGTGGGCTGCACCGTCGTCCGACCGCAGCTGCGCGGTCTCGGTCGATATGCCGCTGATTGTATTGGGTTGCGACTGCGGCCCAATGATTGCGAATCCATCGTTGATATCGTGAAGGCGTAGCTCGGGCGCGAGCTGCACGCCGCCAGATTGCCACCAGCCGTCGATACAGCGCGACGAGAACACAACAAGGCACTCATCGCCCGGCTTTACCGGGAAAGTCAGCGTCACACCGCCCCCGCGCGGGAAACACACTGGAACGTCTGGCAGCAGCGGCAGGTCTTGTGACTCGGCTGAACCGTCTGCCTTGCGCACGATGCCTTTGACGGTCAGTTGCACTTCCGCAGTTACCGCACTCGGATCAAAACGTCACGATATAGCCGGGCATAGCCGTCCACAGGCCAGATTGCATCCCGATGAAGTCTTTCATACAGGCTGTCTTCAAGCTGCCCGTCACGCTGCCGATTATCCATATTTTATTCCTGCCGATCCTTTGGAACGGCGCTCCGGTAGGTACCGCTCTTCGGCACGTTGCCACCGGTGGCCGATACGCACAACAGTTCGCTGTACCACTCGTTGCCGCGCGTGTCGCCGGTGTGGTTGACTGAGTATATCTGGTAAACGCCGCTGGCGTCGTATGATGGTAGTATAGGGTGTGGCAGTGTACTCGACCGGCAGATTGGCGCCCTGGATCGTGCTGTTGTCCACCTCGATCAAACTGCCATATTCAAACCGCGCATCAATAAGCGCTTTGAGCGTTATCCCGTCGACGGTCTGCTGCGGCAACCCGATCAAGCCCGTGCCGGGCGTGAGCTTGATCGCGACGCCCGGCGGTAGCTCATCCTGCGGCCGAATCTCAGCCTGTCCGTTTTTGATCGACCAATCGGCGCCCGCGTTGGTCATAAGGTTATTCAAAACATAGCGCGTCCCGCCAAATAGGGCTTTGCCGCGAGGCATGGGCCGTGTCGGTAGGTCACCGATGTACCCCCGGGTTACCCCATATTCAATAAGCGAATCGACCGCCAGGAGGGCCTGGTCTTTTTGCGTCCAACCCGCTGCTATGGTCAGGCTAACGTAAGCTTGATTAAAAGCAATATCGCCATCCGAACAAACAAAGTCAATGAACGTATCGCGCGCGTCCGCGCGCAGGCCGTAGTTGTATTGGCGAATCAACCCATAGAACAAGCGCGCCGTCTCGTTGCCATACCCCACGCGCAGGTCAATTTTGTCAAACTCATCCTGCGCCCGATTAACGGTGTCCTTGCTTATATTGTAGACGCGGATCACCGCCCAGTTCGGCGTTTGTTTTGTTTGCTTGATGAATCTCGAAGCTGACGCGAAGCTGCGACAGATCGAGTGCTTCATCTGCGTTGTGAAGGTATAGCTCGCACTTGCGTTTGAATTTAATCATCGGTGACAAAGTACAGGCGCGTCGCCTGCCCCAGATTGTCGCGCGTGGGCTCTGCGAAAACGGTACTATCGGACAGGATAACCAAAGCGCCGCCGATACCCAGATGCTGATATTGGCTCAAAATATCAACGCCCGTAACTAGCGGCAAGCCGAGTATTATCGGTTCTGCGGAATCTTGCTCGGTGGAGTAAACATCGAGCGTCCACCCGTTGCGGTACGCAAGCACAAACCGGTAGGTGCGCTTGGCCAGGTCAATATTAAAATACTGCGGTTTCGGCGTTAGCGGTATCTCGCTGATCACGGCCCGACCTCCTTATACGATACTACGCCGTTAGGCTCAAGCGCGAAAGAACGCCCCAGCTCCTCGCTATCAGCCTGGCCACCGATGTTTGTCGAATCAACCTCGCCCCGGTAGCCGCTCCCATTTTTTAGCGATCTGTTTGCCCGTGTTCTGCGGTACGCCCCCGTTTTCCGGCAGCATATCGGCGTCGGTGTCCAAACCGCTGATATCCACGAATTCTGTTCGGACTATGAATAGCTGTTGGAACGTGAGCGTAGCGCTCAAGCTGTTCTCAGTGTCAGCATCCGTCGTGACTTCAATCGCCGTGAGCAAAACGTCCTTGTACTCACGCTTGCCTGTCATAACGTCAAACGGCTCCCGATTCGCCTGTAGAGTCAGCAGATCTGTGTACGTGTCGCCGCTGCTCCCGGCTTTGTCTAGCAATCCCGAAATAAGTCCGTTGGCCAGGTACCGCCACAGCACGGTCATTTCCAGCGTCGGCATCTCGTTGTACGCGTGATCAGAGATAGCCGCCCCGGCTTCAATCGGGTGCTGGGTTATCGTGAGATTGTCCTGGTGAACCTCCTTCACGATAACGTCGGGGACAAAGCCCGCGATGCTGCGACCCTTTGAAAATAGTACGCCGCCCAGCGCACTGGCAAACGGATTTTCGGCGCCGGCCGCGTTGGCTGTTACGGCGGCCGCGTTGGCTGTTACGGCGGCCGCGGTTGCTGCTCTTGAGATGCTCATTGCGTTATCGGCGCCCCATTCCGTATGGCCGATCCGTTCTTCTGGCGCAGCTTGCTTTCGATCTCGCGGCTAACTGCCCCCGGATCGGTGGCTCCTGTGATGTGGAACGTGTTGGTGTTGTAGATTCGGCTGGACAACGCCCCGCGCTCCCTAGCCTCGCGATCCCACGTTGCTTGCGTGCTACCAGGAACTTCGTACTGGCGCGACACGACACGGCCCGCCTTGTCAGCCGTGTCGGCGTTTTTCAGCGCCTTGTACGCGCCCTGGTGCGTGTTCTTCATTTCCCAGGCCAGCGCCTTGATTTGCTGATCCACCGAAGAGCTCTTGATCTTGAACCCCAGGGCGTCTTCGATTGCTTGGCGCCGGCGCGCGCCCCACTGCGCGATGCCGTGCCCCTGCGCAACGCCTTGTTCGTTGTCGTCGCCGGCCGCGGTAGGGTCGAGGCTGGATTCTTTTTGTAGGTTCCCGATAATCCCCGCGATCTGTTTATCGTCCAGGCTGGGCAACGCTTTGCGGAGCATCCCGGCCAAGCGCGTCGTCTTGTCAACGTTGGACGTACTATTCCAGACACGATTCTTGATGCTGATCAGTTTGTCCGCAACGCCCCCCTTCTTGCGCGCCTTCGGCTGACCGGCCAAGCGCGGTTGGCTGGCCTCCTTTCGGGCCAACTCTGCGCGGGCAATCTCTGCGCGTTCGTACTGATCAATCGTAGCGCGGGCCTGGGTTAGTTTGTTTGCCTGATCCGCTCGTTCAAGTAGGGCGCGGGCCTGGGTCACCTCCACCTCCACCTGCACATTAGCTTGTTCTGCCTGTTTGGCCTGGGGCGCCTGTTTGGCCTGGGGCGCCTGTTCCGGCGCCGGGCCGCGGTCATACTTCGTGCGGTGCTGGCCGGCTGCTTCCTCGCGCCTTGTCCGGGCATCTCGCTTGAGCACCTCTTGAGCATGAGCCCTGTCCGACGGGCTCGGTGGCGGCCCGGTGCTGTCATCTTGTTCCGATTGTTTGACCGATGTTTCGGGCTTGGGTTACTTCCTCCGGGCTTGGCCGTGCCGCGGCTGTCGCGCGCAGTTCAGATCGTTCGCCCTCGGCCTCCGACTCGCCCTCGCCTACGACATCCTCATTATTGCCTCCGTGGATGCCCAGCCCGAACGCCCCCAGAAAACCGGCGACTGTCTTGCCGATTCCGGCGGCAAAATTCGGGAATTCCTTCTCAAGCCAGTCATTAAACGCCGAACCGAGCGCCCAGCCGCCGGCGCCGGCGCCGACAGCCATCAAACTCTGCACGCCAATGAGCCCGGCGGTCAGCACCTTCAGCGTAGCTACTATTCCTAGCAGCGTCCAAGCCCAGCCTGACGTTGCTTTGTTTACGGCGTCGAACGCGTCTGTTGCATCGCCCCAAAACGCGCGGATGTTATCCGACCATTGCTTAATAGTATCGCCGACATTTTTGCCGTTTTCGGCGAGCCACGCGTTGATCTTCTTCAATACGCCAACCACCCCAGCTTCGCCGAACGATNGCGCCGCGGTGTAGGCGAAACCCCTAAAGCTAGCCCCCATCAAATCAAACTGCTTCGTGATCTTGCGCGACTGCTCCGTCAGTTTCTTGACCATGGTCTCATCAAACCGGTCTTTGTACTGCTGCTGCGATTTCTCGAACTGCTCGTTCAGGTTCCGGTGGCCGAGCATCAGCTTTTCTTGTATTTTGAGCTCTTCAGCCCACATCACCGCCCTGTACNGGGGCATTGTGTCGAACACGTCCAGCAGCTCNTGCNTGATCTTCAANGTGCTCCGCATCTTACCGTCTGCGTCGCGCGTATCAACACCAAGGTTTTGGATCTGGTGCTCGCGGCCCTCGCGGCCGGGTGACTTGCGAATGGCCGCGGCTAACCCTTCGACCGATCCCCGCGCGGCCTCGGCCGATGAGCCCGTCTGATCCGCGGCGAAGCCAAACGCCTCCAGGTTCCGGCCGCTAGCGTCAAGCCGCTTGGTGGCAAAGTAGAGCCCGCTCAGGTCGTTGGTGATCTTGTAGAACCCAGCCGCCGACGCGGCTACAAGCCCAGCGAGTGCGGTCTTGAGACCAAGAACCTGCTTGGTCGCGCCGCCGACCGACTTGTCAAATTTGCGCTCTTGATTATCATCGACCTTGAAGCCCAGCTTCGTCACGAAGCTGCGCATGACGTTCTCTTCAGCCATCGTAGGCTCCAATCATATCGTTCATGAACGCAATATCTTCCAGCCCCACCGTCCCGTCGATTAGCGACTCATACCGGCACCAGCCCTTAATCACAGGGCGCATAAGCCATTCTTCCGGCCCTAGTTCGCGGTACTCGCTGGTGTCTTCGCCGACACGGACTCCTGCCCGGCGCTTTGCAGGAATCCGTCGATAAAACCGCCCAGCTGATCCACAATGACTTGGTAGGCCAGCTGCATGCCGTCCGCCATCGTCAGGTCGTCGTACATCAGCTGACCGTTCGCCCAGATCGGGTAATAGTAGTTGCCCTGCTCGCGCTTAACTAACGCTCAACGTCGTGTTGACAATATACTCAACGGTTTCGTCGCCGAGGCTCGCGAGCAGGTCTGTGATAGGCCCAAGGATGCGCTGCGGCATCTTCTAGGCTAACAGATTCACTCTCCANGTCCTGAACGATCGGCAGCAGTGGCGCGATCAGCGGCGAAATACGCCGCGATACGTGCAACTGCTGAAATGCCGTCAGATTGTCGATCCGGTAAGTCGCGCCCTTGTGGTGGATTTCGGTGGTCATACGTTATACGCCCCGATTACTGGATCAATCTTCACAGCATGGAACTCCCACTCAACGGTGTCGCCGTCTTGCGCATAGGTGTAATCCGGGATGCGAACGAAGGCACATTCGCGGCAGGCCCAAAGGTCGCCGGCCTGGCTGTTGCTGACCGTTATAACGTTGAGGCCCCACATTGCTGAATCGACAGACTGGGCGGTGAACGCGGTATTGAGTAGCGCGTTGGTCGGCGACGTTTTGAGTAGGCGGATTGTGACCGTGCCGGACTTGTCCTGGCGCTTGGTCTGCATGCCCTCGCCGTCCGCGCCAATCGTCATCATATTGCGGTCGGTGGTGAACGACAGGGTGATGCCCTCTTCCGCGTTTGCCGAACCGGCACCAAGCGCGATGGACGCGCCGGGGGCGGCCAGCGTCGCGCTAACGTCTCCAAAACTATACGTTGCCATGTTGTGGTCTCCTAGCGGTTGACGTTTACGATAACGTCAACGGAATGAACCGCGCCGGCGAGCTTCGCCGCCACCTGGATCGCGGGTGATTTGCGCGCTGCTCGGTCGGATGCGCTCTGTGTACGGATCGGTGCGGCATAGGTGTAGTAGCCCTTGGGCAGCGTATCACCGGTGTGCAACGACCCGAACACAACTGTGGATTGCCAAACGCCCGCGGCCAGTAGGCCATTCACGACGGCTTGCGCGCAAGACCGCTCAACGTTCGTCTGGAGTTGGTTGACGCCCGGATCAGTCTGCGGGATTTTCGTCTGCGACGTGTAGAGCAAGTTGTACAGGTTTGTCTGAATATAATTCTGCAACCAATCAAGCCCGTGCCGCTCATCGAAGTAGTCGCCGTTGCACATGACGCCCTCCTGTAGGATGGCGGTAGCGTTGTTGTACTTGACAAACACGTTGCAATTCTTGTCCGCAAGCGTGCGCGCCTGGGTTGTGTTCAGCAACTCCGCCTGGGTTCCGGGCTCCTGCTTGAATTTGAGCGTGATGACGGTGTTCTGCGCCGTGTAATTAACGGTGAACGCGCGGCCCATTGCGCTTACGAAAGCGTAGGGATCGCTTGAACTGTACTGAATTGCTGTGCGAGCGTAGCCGCCTTCCATCAGGCGTGAGGCCAGGTCGTCGACAATAGTTGAGTCGACGGTCTGCGGGTCTTGGGTCGTCACGCCAAATATGCGCGACGTGCCCTGCGCTTCGATAACATCCGCTGTCGCAACAATAGCGTCGTCGGTAGCCTCCGCCGCCAGCGCCAGACCGTACCACGCGGTCGACCGGTTTGCTTGATCCTGCACGGCCTGGTCAAGTTCCTGAGCATCGACGCCCTGGAACGGTGCCGACGCATATTCAACGGTGAGGCCAAGCAAGGGTGCCAGGTCGGTACCGGTTCCCNCAGTGGGTGTGGCATAGGCAATAGTGGATGTAACACCTGTCGTGCCGGACGTTACCTCAAACCGGGAAAAGACTCGAATTCCAAATAACCTCGGTGCCGGTCGANAATGCCGAAAGCNCGGTTTGAATTGCCGACGCCACACCATTCAGCGACGTTTCGCCCGTCAAATCAATGGNTGCCNANNCANCGNCGTTTGCTGNCACTAGTACGCTGTCGATCNNGATGCTCAGCTCGCCGTCGCTGATACCGGTGAAGTCGCCGGGCGCGGCATCGGCGAGAAAACCACCGTTGAGCTTCGCAGCGGNGGCCGTCGCGGCCCATCGCGCAATGTANAGAAAATTGGGCTTGGGCGACTGCGCAAAAAACGCAGCAGCGGCCTGGTACTCAGGATCGTTGACCCCAAAATCCGCGGCGACGCCTTCCATCTGGCTGTACTCGCGCGGGTCTTCGCCAACCGCAATTGTGGGCGTGTTGCCGAGCAGCAGCAGCGAACCGAAGTTGCGCGTGCCCGCCGCGATCGGCGACAGATTAACGTCGACGTTTACAATGTCGCTGACTGAAAGCCCTTCACTCATATCTTTCTCCAATACTCATTCCGTGATAACCACGTGCTGTTTAGGCATTCCAACGTCATTGTGTAAATCGACCGCGGTCGACGATACAGTTAGAACATCATACCTTAATTCAACACGTCTCCGATACTCTACTGTTACGTCATATCTGTTGTAATATTGCTCGTTCAAAAGAACGGGCGCGGGCGTGATCTGCGAGCATGATCCGTAGTACAGGCCATAATACTCGGCCAGCTCAAGGTTCGCGCTCAGTTGCGCGGTCGTCGTGAACCGCGCAACGTTGTCCATGGCGTCTGGGCCGTAGAACGAGCACAGAAACTCAATCTGTTCATGGCGCGCCGAAAAGCCTTCGCCTTCCGCCGCCCAGGCGTCTTGGTTGATCGTCTGTACGCCGAACGCTACCCAATTGGTATCGTGCCGCGGGCGCTGCGGCGGTTCGCGCTGCCAGCGCGGCCGGATGAGCGACTCGCCAATGCCCGTACAGCCCGCGATAACGTCGTGGACGGGATGGAGTAGCATGTCGCCATACGCCCTATTGGTTGGCTGCAGGTAGCCGCCGGTTGCGGTAGTGTTAGTTGGCGGCGCCATACTCTATGCCCGCTGATCTCGGCGATGCCAGGAACACGCCCACGCATCGCTGCTGGTCAGTGTGTCGTTGTTTGCATATTTGGTCATACCGTCTNGCCTTTTCGATTCACGTGCCGGACGCCGCCCGCACTGTGCAAAGCGCCCTATAGTAGCCGTTCTGGGCGTAGTTCTCAACCGCTGCGACGGTGTAGTCAGNGCCNTTGACGGTCAAAGTGTCCGGCTGGTGACCGGCCTTGGCGTCTAGTAGCTCGAAAGTCGTCGACACTACGATAGCGCCGACGCGCTGTGTTGCGTCAGGTATGCGCTCCGCGGCCAGCCCGCTTGCGGTCGTAACCGTCGCGCGGATGTATTCGGTTATGCTCGTGGTCTGCGTCTCGCCGTAGTCGTTCACGGTAGCCGTTCGCCGCGTGCGCTGGATCGGGGTGGCGAACAACCCAGATGTGGTGATANGACCTAGCTGGATAGTCATGCTACTTGACCAGCACATATGTGATCGAGTTCAGAAAGGCGCCCGTGCGTATCAACGGCGTTGTGCCCAGCGCGCCGATGCGCTGGCGTTCCGAAATCGTGTAACTCGCAAGCTCCGGCTCGATGCCCGCGGTTATGCGGCCCTTGATCGACGTGACAGCGGCCTGGCCTGCGCCGTTCATCTGCTGCTTCACTCGCCGGTCATCGCCGTTGAGCGCAGCGTTGGCAGCGGCATCAAGGCGCTTGTTGATCTGGCCCTGTGCCGCTTCAATGCCCGGCTTGAGCCACGGCCGCGCCGGTATATTCTCTTCCGGCTCACCGTACTCTGACACGTAACCGATCTGGGCGTTTGTAATGTCCTCGCCGCGCGCCGTTTCGTCTGCGGGAACCCCGACAAGAATCTCGCTCTTGGCCAACCGGCTGATAGCGGCCTTAACGTCGTTGAAGTTGTCCTGCTCGGCTTTCTTACCCATGGTGGAACCCGGGCACGCGCGGTTGCCCGCGAGGCAAGACGTGAACCGGCCCGGCACCAAACATCCGGAGCAGCCGGTAGTACCGCCGCCCGTAGGTTGTCTCATTCCAGTGGCCGGCGTTCATGTCCACCACGGATGCCGTGTCAAACGTCACAGACACACTGTCGACGTTCGCGCTTTGAACTAGACCGCTGAGCGAGTCTGCGCCCTGGGCGCCGCCCTGCGCGCCGCCCTGGGCCCCGTCTAGCGTCAGCATATGGGCCGTGTATAGGCCCGCGGCGAAGTCCAGCCATTTGTCCGTGAACCGGCGCTTGTTGAGCGCGTCATACGCCAGCTCGATATATAGCTCAACACTACC
>Ga0065697_1003280_pt1 | contig 12133 bp, 12 predicted proteins | sample AntLakMe24m_08um_FD_59086 | JGI IMG/M metagenome (GOLD analysis project Ga0065697, IMG submission 59086) | Hypersaline microbial communities from Antarctic Deep Lake - 24m 0.8um v2 (version 3) | ecosystem: Environmental > Aquatic > Non-marine Saline and Alkaline > Hypersaline | place: Deep Lake... | reverse complement strand
CCGCCGCCTCGAACTCGCCCTTCCAGGCGTCGTACGAGCCGAAGTCCTCCGCGATCCGGTCGGCCAGCGCGCCATCGGGCTCGTCGCCGCCCTCCGGGCTCATGTTCTGCCAGAACAGGTCGTGCAGGATGTGACCCGACGAGTTGTGGGTCACGTTCCGGATCGCCCCGCCCGACGACGAGAAGTCGTGCTCTTCGCGGTTCGCTTCGAGCGTCTCCTCGGCCGAGTTCCACCCGTTCACGTACCCTTGATGGTGCGTGTCGTGATGCCATTCCAGCACCTGCTCCGAAAGGTGCGGTTCCAACGCGTCGTAATCGTACGGCAGCGGATCAAGTTCGTAGCTCATCGTTGTATCACCTGTCACCAACATGTTCCGGAAACCTGTTAAAGATAATGCGCCACATGATATCACACGTCACCTGACACGACGGATCTCGAACGCCCGGATATCGAACGCTCGGCTCGCGGTTCACATCGGCGCGGGATCGGAGAGGTGAGCCGATCGGTCTCGGTGCCGTTCCGAGATGTGACTCAAAGGGGTTTCTCGGTGTGTGCGAGACGCACGCGGCGCCGAGTGCGCCGCGCGCTGACGGTGGGACTGGGATTCGAACCCAGGAAGCCGTGAGGCTACCGGTTTTCAAGACCGGCGCAATAGGCCGCTCTGCCATCCCACCGCACCCGGACCGTTGGGAGCGTCCGACTAAGTGGTGTCGGTGTCGGTCGGGCTTGTCGCGTCGGGCGCCCGAAGCCGGTAGTGGATCGCGAACACGACGAGCGCGGCCAAGACCGGCGGTACGACGCCCGCGACCTGCGGGAGCCCGTAGAGGGCGCCGACGACGACCGACTCGGTCGGATCGCGGAGTTCCGCCGGCGCGGAGATGACCATCCCGACGTACAGCGAGATGAGGAACAGGAACCCGCCGTACGCGAGCTTTCGGTCGTAGCCCGCCTTCACGGGGTCGCCGCGGCGGTGCCGACGAGCGACGAACAGCAGGGGAGCGAGCAGCGGCGCGACCGCAGCAAACCCGGCGATCACGTACAGCGACCGCGAGAACAGGAACGTCCCGCTCTGCACCTCCGCGGTCTCGGCCATCCAGACGACGAGCGCGAGAGTGACCACCGTCGCGATCAGCCCGGCCGCGAGCGCCCCGATCACGCCGTACACGCGCATCGTCCACGACTCCGTCTCGCGGATCGCATAAGGGATCGCGCCGAACACCCCGCGGTAGCTGTCTGCCATCGCCGGCGCTACGGCCGAGGGCGAATTAAACCCCTCGTCGCCGGTCGCGACCGCCCCAAGAACGTGGTCGACACCTACAACGTCAGCGGCCGCTGGTTTTTATACACCCCGCAGAGACCGACCAATGTGGGACTGTACGACACGTACCTCGCCGTCCGCCACCGGCTCCACGACGGCGACCCGCCCGAACACGTCGCGATCGTCATCACCGAACGCGACCTCCTCGCTAACGGCGCGTTCGACACCCTTTCGGCGGCGCTTGGGTGGGCCTTCGAGTACGGCGCAGAGCGCGTCACCGTCTCAGTATCTGTGCTCGACGCGGCCGTCGTCTCGACGCTCGTCCGCGAGCTCCGACGGATCGACGCCCCTCGACGGGTCGTCGTTCGAGGACCGGAGGACGAAGTGCTCGATGGCGGCGTGGTTGACGGCGGCGTAGTCGCCGGCAGCGTGGTCGACGGCGGCATTGTTGACGACGGCGTAGTTGACGACAGCGCGTCCGAGTCCGAAACCGCTCCCGGAGACGAGTCCGGAACCGACTCCGAACGGCGACGGCGCAACAGGAGATCGGACGCCGAGGGACAGCGCGACGGACGACTGGACGACGCACCGATCCGGATCACGGTCGGGCTCGGCGGGAAAGCCGAGTTCGCGGCCGCAGTCCGGGAGCTCGCAGTCGACGTGGACGCCGGCGACCTCGATCCGGAATCGATCGACCCCGCCGACGTCTCGGACCGGCTGGTGTTCCCCGAAGAGCCCGATCTCGTGATCAAAACCGGCGCCGAGCGGCTCTCGGACTTCGCCATCTGGCAGTCGGTGTACGCCGAACTCTACTTTACCGATGTGAACTGGCGGGACTTCAGAAAGCGGGACTACCTCCGGGCGGTGCTTGACTTTCAGGATCGACAGCGGCGGTTCGGTCGGTAGGCGGTCTCGATCTTGCGGCTTACCAGACGAACTGGAACAGGAGCGTGAACGTGACGAGCGCCCCGACCGTCGAGAGGAGCGGGACGACGTTCTGCATCAGCACGACGCGTGCGCTCGTGCCCGGGTTGAACAGATCCGACGCCGAGGGGATGTCCGACGGGTCGCCCTCGCCGATCGGTCCCGTCTCGTCGGCCTTCGGCGCGCCGACGGAGACTTTCGGCTCCTTCTCGCCGCTAATTCCCTGTTTGACCGTCACTGTTCGTGTCGCGCGCCCCCAGCCGAGGCCGACGATCGACATCGTCGCGATGATGACGAACGACGCCGGAATCCCCACCGCCGAGAGGCTGATGACGATTCCGGAGGAGACGCAGGCGACGACGATCGCCGCGGTCAGGCGGGAGGTCGGTGATGTCGTTGCCGAGCGTGTCGAGCGTCCGGCGCGCGATCGTGAAGGCTCCGACAGCGACGGCGGCACTCCCGAGGAGGATCATCGGTGTCATCTCGACGTTGTCGAGCGCGACGAGCGGTGCGATCGCGTTCGCGATGTTCGATGTCCCCGAGGAGAAGGCCATCAGACAGCCGATCGCGATGACGACGAACCCGCCGACGAACTCGCGGCGCGTCGTGTTCGGTCCCGGGACCGGTTTGGGGATAATCCCAGACCGGTCGAACACGAACAGCGAGCCTTCGGTGCTTTCGATCGCCACCCAGCTGTCGATCGCGGGGTAGAAGTATCGGCCGACGACGCCGGAGACCCAGAACCCGATGATCGGCGCGACGATCCACCAGATAGCGATTTCGCCCATCACGGCCCGGTCAAGGGTACCCGTCGCCAGTCCAAGTCCGGCGATGGCGCCGACCGCCGTCATCGACGTCGATGCGGGCACGCCGGCGAAGTTGCCGACGAAGAGCGCGCCTCCGATAAAGAAGAGGACGACGATGCTCGTCTCCAGCGTGAACACGTTTCCGCCGGTGACGAGGTCCTCGCCGAGCGTCGTCACGACGCGCTGGCCCAACGTCCCCGCGCCGATGAAGAAGAACACCGACATCAGTGCAGCGGCCCCGGACTTGGAGAGCACATCTGCACCGACCGCCGGCCCGAACGCCGGCCCCGTCGTCGCACCACCGATGTTGTACCCGACAAACGCTGCGACCACGAACCCGACGAGAAGTAAGGCCTCAACCATATATCTGTTATAACAATACACGGCGGGTTAAGCGAACAGGTTTCCGCGCCCCGATAGGCGCACGGACGATCCGATCGATCGGCGGAGCCGGAAGAGCCGTTTAAAAGCTCGACACGGATCGCGTCGCCAGCGAGTCGGATCCGGGAGTATTTGTCTCGCGGTGGCCTCCGATCGGTCATGCGAACGCTCGTCTTCGACGGTCGGACCGGTGCCGCCGGCGACATGATTTGCGCCGCGCTGATTGCGGCCGGCGCCGACCCCGACGCCCTTGCGCCTGTGACCGATCGGCTCCCGGTCCGGTACGAGATCGGCGAGACGACCAAAAACGGGATCCGGGCGACGACCGTCGACGTGCTTCTCGACGGCGACGACGACGATCACGATCACACTCACGGTGACGGTCACAGCCACGGCCACAGCCACAACCACGGCGACGGTGACGGCCACGACCATGCTCATGAGCACGGTCATTCCCATGAGCATGATCACTCTCACGATCACTCTCACGATCACTCTCACGATCACACCCACGATCACACCCACGATCACGCCGAGTCCGAACACGCCGAGGGTGCCGGCGTCCACCGCACCTACCCCGAAGTCGTCGCGCTCGTCGAGTCGATGGATCTCCTCGAATCCGTCGAGTCGCTCGCGCTCGACGCTTTCGAGCGGCTCGGTCGCGCGGAGGCGTCGGTCCACGGCACCGAACTCGACGAGACCCACTTCCACGAGGTCGGCGCGGACGATGCCATCGCCGACGTGGTCGGCGCGGCGCTCCTCTTAGACGATCTCGACCCCGAGCGGGTCGTAACGACCCCAGTCGCGACGGGCGGCGGCGAGGTCGAGATGAGCCACGGCGTCTACCCGGTCCCCGCGCCGGCGACAACCGAGGTCGCGGCTGGCGCCGATTTCTCGGTAGTCGGCGGGCCGATCGACCGCGAACTCCTCACGCCCACGGGCGCCGCGATCCTCGCCGCGGTCGCCGAGGGCGCCGACGCGATCCCCGACCTCGACGTCGACGCCACTGGCTACGGGGCGGGCGACGCGACCTTCGAGAACCACCCGAACGTGCTCCGGGTGCTGGTCGGCGAGGGACGCGATCTGGAGGTAGGCGGGCGCGATCACGGCGACGCTCCCCACCACACAGACGACCACCAAACCGACGACCACCACACCCACGGCCTCGTCCACGACGACATCGCCGTCCTCGAAACAAACCTCGACGACGCCGATCCCGAGGTACTCGGCGGGCTCCAAGAGACACTCTCGCGCGCCGGCGCCCGCGACGTGACGATCGTTCCGACGACGATGAAGAAATCGCGGCCGGGCCACCTCGTGAAAGTGATCTGCAAGCCCGAAGACGCCGAGGCGATCGCGGAGCGGCTCGCCCGCGAGACGGGGACTCTCGGCGTCCGCCACTCCGGCGCGAGCCACCGGTGGATCGCCGAGCGCGACTTCGAGACGGTAACGCTCTCGATCGACGGCGGCGACCACGAGGTGACGGTGAAGGTCGCTTCGACCGCCGACGGTGACGTCTACGACGTGAGCGCCGAATACGACGACGCTGCCGAGGTCGCCGAGACGACTGGGCTCCCGATCCGGGACGTGCTCCGTCAGGCGGAGCGAGAGGTTCGCGATCGGCTCGACGAGGAGTAGACGCTGATCGGGACGACCCCGGTCACCCCGGCGGTTCGACTCGCTCGACGCACTCCGGCTCGACGCCGAATCCATCGGCCAGCCGGTCGGCAACGCAATCGGCGACGCGCTCGGCGGGTCGGTCCGCGTCCGGGACTGAGAGGGTCGCGACCGCCTCGACGATCGTGTCGTTGAGCCCGGGCTGGAGGCCGGCGATCGACAGGTCCTCGACGTCGACGCCGTCGACTCGCTCCAGTTGCGTGCGGACCCCGGCGACGAGGTCACCGGCGGCGGCCTGCGAGACGCGCACCGTTACGGTCGCTTCCACGGTCTGCGTGTGGATGGCTGCTGCCATAGCCCCTCGCCGCGAGTCGAACGCGGCGCGGACCGGTCCGCGGCCTCGAACGCGAGTCCGCCGTTGGCGGACCCGACGCTCGCGAGGGGCACGGTCACGCCCGGCGGTTGGCGGGCGACACGAGCGACGGCTGGAGAAGTCGGGATGCGGTCCGTCCCGCGGGGAACTCCCCAGCCGACGCGCGTCACGCGGTCGGGCGGACGGACCGTGTCTCCGGAGTCCCGTAGCCGTTCCAGCCGAGGAGCGCGCCGCTGACGAGAGCGGCGGACGCCGAGTCGACGGAACGGAAGCGGGTCATGCGTGGACTCCGGCGGCGCGAAAACGCCGTTACCGTTCAATCTGTTGGGTAGTTATTAAATCTATGGCGACCATGTGAAACGATACCGAACATCTTACAGATGGGAGGCAACCGATCGAGCCGCGACCGCGAATCCCGCGTAGATGACCCATATCGCCCGGTTCCGGCGAGGGCGAGACGACAGGCCTATGACGAACGCCCGACCAGTTGCGCGTAAGCAGCCACCGTTATGATCGAGCGAATCCACACGTCGGACGTCGAACCGGACGCGGACGAGGTCGCCATCGCCGGCCACGTCCACGAGATCCGCGATCTGGGAGGCCTCGTCTTCCTCATCGTGCGCGACCGCGAGGGACTCATCCAGATCGTCTTCAAAGAGGAGCGCGAGCCGGAGCTGTTCGAGGCCGTTCAGGACGCCGGCGCCGAGGACGTCGTCCGCGTCGTCGGGAAGCCGCTGGAGAGCGACCAGGCGCCCGGCGGCGTCGAAATCGCGCCCACCGAATACGAAGTCATCGACGAGGCCGACTCCCCGCTCCCGCTCGAGATCTCGAAGGACATCGAGGTCGACCTCTCGACCCGGCTCGACAACCGTGCGCTCGACCTCCGGAAGCCGGAGACGCTCGCGGTGTTCACGCTTCGCTCGAAGCTGATGACGGCGATGGAGGAGTGGTTCGACGACGAGGGGTTCGTCGACATCAAGACCCCGCTCATCTCGAAGGGCGGCGCCGAGGGCGGCGCCGAGCTGTTCCCGATCCTCTACTACAATCAGGACGCGTTCCTGTCGCAGAGCCCCCAGCTGTACAAGCAGATGCTGATGGCGTCGGGCTACGAGGCCGTCTACGAGACGGGTACCGCGTTCCGCGCGGAGGACTTCGCGACCTCCCGACACGTCTCCGAGATCGCGATGTTCGACGTGGAGCTCGCGTACATCGACGACCACCACGACGTGATGGACGTACAAGAGAAGTCGCTGCGCCACGCGCTCCGCGCGGTCGCCGAGAACGCCGAGCGCGAGCTCGACCTGCTCGACGTCGACCTCGACGTGCCCGAGGACGACTTCCCCCGGATCACCTTCGACGAGGCGCTCGACCTCCTCGAAACCGAGTTCGGGCACTTCCCGGACGACCCGACCGACCTCGACACGAAAGGCGAGAAGCTGCTCGGCCAGCACTTCGAAGAGCAGGGCCACCCCGCGTTCTTCGTCGTCGGCTACCCCGACGAGAAGTTCTACTACATGCAGGACGTCGAGGGCGACGACATCGCCTCGCGGAAGTTCGACCTCATCTATAAGGGTCAGGAGCTCTCCTCGGGCGGACAGCGCGAGCACGACGCCGACCGCATGGTCGAGGTCATGGAGGAGGAGGGCGTCGAGACCGCCAACTTCGAGTTCTACATCGAGGCGCTCAGCTTCGGCACCCCGCCCCACGGCGGCTACGGACTCGGGATCGACCGACTCGTCCAGAAGGTCGCCGACCTCGACAACATCAAGGAAGCGATCATGTTCCCGCGCGACCCGAACCGGCTGGAGCCCTAACCGGACCAACAGCAGGCGAGCCGGTTCACCTCGCGAATCGGGTTCACCTCGTGAATCGGTCCGCCGCGTGCGCAGAATCTCTTTCCTGATGTGGTCTGCGGCCGACGACGCAGTCGCAGCCGTCCGATCTGTTCTTTTATAAGTAATTCTTGACATCGACGGAACGGCGCCGTCGAGCCGTCTACCGGCATTTAAACCGAGTAAAATCGGGTGCAACTCGGCTGAACGGCTTGGGGTATTAAAGGTTACAGCGGTCCGAGAGGGAACCGTCATGAACGCGATCCGAACGACACTGATCGTGGCGCTGGCCACGGTGGTACTGATCGGGACCGGCGCGGCCGCCGGTGCCGTCGCGGCGGCCCCCGGACCGGACGACGCTCCGGGAGACGCGGGACCGCCGAGCGACCTGCCGGATCAGGTTCCGGACTTCGTCGGCGATATTCTGAATAACGTGAACGACTTCCTCTCCGGCGGCGTCGACGACCTCGGCGAGACCGTGAGCGACATCGCCGGCGACGGCGCCGGTGCGGGCGACGAGGCCAGTGAGAACGACGGCTCCGGTGTGAGCGATGGGGAGGAAGCGTAACGTGACGGACCGCACGCCCGACTTCGACGCGCTTGACCGGCGAACCTACCTGCAAGCGACCGGCGCCGCCGCGCTTGGTGCGGCCGGGCTCGCCGGCTGCGTCGGCCGCGCGACCGGAACGCTCGCGACACAAGTCACCGACCAGCCCGCCGACATTGCCGACTTCGCGTCCCTCGTAGTTACGATCGAGGGGATCTGGCTCGGCCCCGAAGGCGCCGAGAGCGGTGCGGACGGGAACGTGACCGACGACGGGAACGCGACCGACGGTGACGACGCCGACGGCAACGAGACCGACGGCGGGAACCAGACCGACGGCAACGAGACAGACGGCGACGAGGACGACAGTACCGAACCCGCCGGCCGTGAGTACTACGAGTTCGACGAGCCACAGGAGGCCGACCTCGTCCAGCTACAGAACGGGGAGACGCAGCTGATCGACGAGCGCGAGCTTTCGGTCGGTACGTACCGGTTCCTCCAGTTGAACGTCTCGAACGTCGACGGCACGCTCGCCGAGGGCGGCGAGGCTGAGGTCGACCGCCCGGGGAACGCGCCGCTGACGTTCAACGCGGAGTTCGACGTTCGCGAGAACACTCGAACGGTGTTCACCGCCGACTTCGCTCCGGTCCGTCGCGGGAACGGACGGTACCTCCTGCGACCGGTTCCGAGCGGGATCGAGGTCGACTACGAAGAGACGGACGGCGACGGAAGCGACGATAGCGGCAACGAGACGGAGTAGCCGGCGACGCGTCGCGTTCCCCTCGGTCCCCCGTTGAAGCCGCGGTCCGGCTGTGGTCAACTGCGGTCCGACTGCAGTTCGACCGCGGCTTCGGGGTTAGGGCTGGGAGCAGTCCCGGGATTCGGGGACCAGGGGAATGCACGCTCGCATCGGTCTCCTGTCGGAGGCACACGACCCGTTCGATCGTCCCGCCGCGGTTCAACTCGGCGGGACGCTCGGGTTTCGTTCGGCGCAACGGCGTGAAACGGCGCCTGCCGCGCCGAAGCCGATCACGCGGTCGGCGACGCGCGATCTCTTATAAATGTCCGATACAACGGTCCGGCGAGCAGCAGCGTTCCGAGACCGGCCATCGCGACCAGCACGGTCGGATCGATCGAGGCAGTGCCGCCGTTCGCGAGTCGGTCGACGGAGACACCGATCGCGACGCCGACGATCGCCCACGGGAGTTCCCCGAGCGCCGTACCGAAAAGTAGCGACCGGAGCCGGATCCCGGACCCGCCGGCGGCGAGCGAGACGGCGTCCGAGGGGACCGGCAGCAGACGGGTCGCGGTGACGGCCCGAACGCCGCCGGTGGCGTCGGCCAGCCGCTCGCCCGCGCCGCAGAGCCGGTCGGCGATCTGCGAGCCATCGCGGGCCCGAACGCGCCCGGCGCGAGCGAGCCAGTACGGTGGAAGCGCGGTCGCGACCATCGCGGCGACGCCGATCGGAACCCCGGCCCACCCGTACCCGAAACCGGCGACGACGGCGAGTAGCGTCGTCGGCCACGCGAGGAGCGGCCTGATCGCCGTCAGCGCGATCAGCGCGGCGCCGAACCGGACCGGGTCGTCGGCGAGCCACGTCAGCGGCCCGAGAACGGCGTCGGGGGAGACGACCCACGCGACCGCCGAGAGCGCGGCCAGCGCGACGCCCGCGAGCACGTACCCGGCGACACCGGTTCGGCGATTCACGAGCGGTCGTGCTCCCTCGGGCAATAAACGCTTTGTGGAGCGCTCCGGCTATTTAAGTACCTTTGTCGCCCAGCGGTCTACGACAGTTTCTCGAGCGCCGCGAAGAAATCCGACGGTGGCCCCGCGATCCGCATCGGCGGGGTCGTTCGCTCGACGGTTACCTCGGTCGGGGCGGGAAGGGTCGTCACGTTTCGCCCGTCGCTGGCGACGACGACTTCGTCGACGCCCTCGACCGCCACGGTCACGGTCGCGTCGGCGTCGACCACGATCGGGGGCATCCCCTCCTCGGCGACCATCTCGTTGACGACGAGGCCGCTCACCGCGGGGTGGACGAGTGGCCCCCCCTCCGAGAGGTTGTACGCGGTCGAGCCGGTCGGCGTCGCGACGAGAACCCCGTCGGCGTGTCCGCCGGCGTACCGGCTCCCGTCGACGCGGACCTCGTAGTCGATTCCGGCGCCCGGGCCGCGTCGGGCGCCCTGGATCACGACCTCGTTGGCGGCGGGAACGGAGGTCCACTCGTCGGTCCGGGCGGCGAGCCGCGGCGCCTCTCGCACGTTCATCTCGCCGCGGTCGAACGCCTCGACCTCGGAGACGACGGCCTCCTCGGCAGCCTCTGGGGGGACGGCGTTGAGGAAGCCGACCTCTCCGAGGTTGACCCCGACGATCGGGGTGTCGCCGGCGTTGCGCGCGACGAAGAGGAACGTCCCGTCGCCGCCGACCGCGACTGCGAGGTCGCAGTCCGCGAGGGCGTCGACCTCGCGACCGGCCGCCGGCTCGCCGAGCGCATCGGCGGTCTCCGCGTCGAGCCAGACGGACGCCCCGGCGCCGGCGACCGCGTCGCGCAGCTCGTCGGCGACGGCGACCGCGCGCTCGCTTCCCTTCCGCGCCACGATTCCAACCTGCATGCGCCACCGATTCTCGTCGCCGGACAAAAGGATGCGGACATCGGGCCGCGGTTCCGGAAAGTTTCAAGCCGTCCCCCCGCCTTGCCAGAACTATGCCGACCCCTCACGGCCGACTGGAACCATGAGCGACGAGGACGACTGGTTCGAGCGCGCGTTGCGGGACAGCGACGCGGACAGCGATGCGGCCGAGGGCGACGAGGACGACGAGACCGGCGAAAGCAACGAGGACGACGAGACCGCCAACGGAGACGAACCTCCGGCCCGCGAAGCGTCCGATCCCGGGGGAGGCGACGACCGCGCGGACGAGCGCGGAAGCGACCCGTTCGGCGGAATCCGGAACGGCGAGCGGGATCCGTCGCGAGAGGCCGGGGACGACGTCGATGAGGACAACTTCGCCGGAGACGTATTCGGCAGTACCGAGTCTGAGAGTGACTCGCCGAAAAGCGACCTGCCGGAGGGAGACGATCCGTTCGGCGGCGAGTCGTTTGGCGGCGACGACCCGTTCGGTGGCGGATCGTTCGGCGAGGAGGACCCGTTTGGCGACGAGTCAGCGAATGACGGTACCCCCGATCCGACCGGTTCTGGAGGGGGATTCGGCGGCGGGTTGTTCGGGGACGACGATCCCTTTGACGGCGGGTCAGCGGGCAGCGGATCAGCGGGCGGCGGGTCAGCGGGCAGTAAGTCCACTGACAGCGGATCGGCAGACCCCTTCGGCGGGTATCGGGGGAACGCCGCAGGCGACTCCAGTGGGCCGAACGATGTCGGATTCGGTGAGTTCGACGGCGGAGAGGGTGGCGGTGCGTCGCCGGGGTTCGACGTCGATCCCGACGAGTTCGAGTCGTCGATCGAACGCACCGACATCGGAATCGAGGGGCTCGACGAGATGATCCTCGGCGGGGTCCCGCGTCGCTCGCTGTTGTCGGTCATCGGCGGTGCCGGGACCGGGAAGACGACGTTCGCGCTCCAATTCCTTAACGAGGCGCTCGAATCCGACCGGAAGGGAGTGTACATCACCCTCGAACAGACCCGCGAGTCGATCCTCTCGACGGCCGAGGAGAAGGGGTGGTCGTTCCGCGAGCACGCCGAGGCGGACCGGCTCGCGGTGGTCGCCATCGACCCGATCGAGATGGCGAACTCGCTGGCGTCGATCCGGAATGACCTCACGCGACTCATCGCCGAGTTCGACGCCGACCGGCTGGTGCTCGACTCCGTCTCGCTGCTGGAGATGATGTACGACCACCCGGCGAAGCGCCGCTCGGAGGTGTTCGGGTTCACCCGCTCGTTAAAAGAGGCCGGCGTCACCACCCTGCTTACCTCGGAGGCGAACGAGAAGAACCCCTACGCCTCCCGCCACGGGATCGTCGAGTACCTCACCGACGCGGTGTTCGTGCTCCAGTACATCCGCGGTACCGACTTCCGCGAGACGCGCCTCGCCGTCGAGATCCAGAAAATCCGCGACGCGAACCACTCTCGGCAGTCGAAGCCGTNCGAGATCACCGACACCGGGATATCGGTGTACGGACAGGCGAACATCTTCTGACGAACGCTCTCAGGCAGGGCAGAGTGGATTCACACGACTGTGTTGAATCGCCATACGGCGTTCGAAATCACTGTTTCACGAACCGTTTGATGTTGTAGACTGCACACATCAGAGCGATCTCTCGGAACTCACAGAAATTGTGTCTGATGAACAGAATTCAACAGCGCCAGACTGGTTTGACATCCTCCCCGCGCTGAAGCGCGAGGATTCCCACGGCACCGCACCGCTGGGTTGGGATGGTTACGG
>Ga0065697_1001418_pt1 | contig 12149 bp, 10 predicted proteins | sample AntLakMe24m_08um_FD_59086 | JGI IMG/M metagenome (GOLD analysis project Ga0065697, IMG submission 59086) | Hypersaline microbial communities from Antarctic Deep Lake - 24m 0.8um v2 (version 3) | ecosystem: Environmental > Aquatic > Non-marine Saline and Alkaline > Hypersaline | place: Deep Lake... | reverse complement strand
GTTCTTGTAGGCGTTGTTGCTTCAACCTCACTGAGGACCGTTTGAATCACTTTTGTCTCAGCGATAATCAATCATTGGATTTAAGTAATGAGCGTAAGTACCTCTCCAGAGATGTTTCAGATGACAATAATTAGCAGGTGATTCGGCGTATGCGCATTGAACTGGCGCTAGACGCCACCGCTGATGCCGCATACGACACTTCGGCCCACCACAAACTCCGCGGTCGAATCTGGCGCGGACTTGAGGAAGTTGACGAGTACGCGGCAACCCACGATACGGACTACGGCGTCGGGTTCGCCTTCTCCAACGTCTTCCCGTGGGGAGACATCGACAAAGGCGATCGACGCTATCTCCGAATCGCATCACCGCGGCGTGACGTACTGGACACACTCATCGACCACTTCGGTCGCGACCGAACCTTCGATGTCGGCCAAATGCGGTTCGAGGTAACCGATATCTCCGGTCATGCACCCGATGTCGGAGAACCGGGTTCTACAGGCCGCATCGATACGGGAACCGGTGTCTTCTGTGCGCTCAGCCGCGAGTTGGCAGAACAACACGGTCTGGACACGACCGAGATGGACGCCGGAGAATCAGAGACCGACACGTTCTGGCGGCCGAAACACGGCATGGAGCCGTTACAGGCCACAATCCAGCGGTCGCTTCAACGCACCCACGAACGCTTCGGCGACGACTACTACGACGGACCCACAGAGGTAGACGAACCCCTGTTCAACGAAATCGAGCCAATCAAGGACGACATCACGTACTCGATACGGTTCCAGCCAGCGACGGCCGTCAATCGGACCATCATCCTGTCGAAGTGGCGTCTCGGGTATCGAGTCCGTGACGATACCCATCGCTACCACCTGAATCTCGCCCTCGACGCAGGCATCGGCCAGCGCCGCGAACACGGCTTCGGATTCCTCAACCTCCGAGACAAGACGCCGCCACGAGCAGACACATGAGTGAGGGACCAACAGCCGCGGACTTCCGGGACGTTCTCGACGAGTACTGGCACGATCGGCCACCGGCCAGTCTGGAAGACGTCATGGCGCTGTACGGCGTCTTAGGGGTGGCTGAGAGCGGTGGGGGGCTCTACACGACCCCCAGTAAACTCGATCCATTCGTCGACGACGGCCGGCTCATCACGGTTTCACTCGACCTGACCGGTGACACGCCCGAGTTCACCAGCATCGAGCAAGACTCGCTTCGTGAAGACGATATCCCCAAGCTGGGTTACTCTCACAAATCGTCTGGACGTGGCGCGAAGTACAGTCTCACACAAATCGGGTCGAAACACGGGAACGACGCAGAAGGAGTGAGCAGCACACTCGTCGGACGGCTCCGGTCATGGGCGAGCCAAGACAGCGTCCAGGAACTCACGGACGAAGAAGAGCATCCGGATGGCTGGCTTATCGAGGCTCTCGGTGAGGTATTCGAGAAGGACTCGGAGACGATTGAGTCGCTCAAGCAGTCGCTTCTCGACCAACTACCAGCCGACGAGGCGATTCCGACCGTGATGACGGTCCGAATGAAACTCGATTCGAACACCCTAGAGGAGACCGGTTTCGAGGGAACGGATTGGGTGTATCCCACGGACGTCGGTGTGCTGAAGGAGGCGATGAAGCGATACGCCACGGCAAACGCCGCGGACAAGAACATCGACTCAGGGTCTTCGGAGGGGCAAGGAGTTGGCGTCGTAACTGGCCAGGAAGGCCGTGTAGTTGGCACCCCGGAGAGTCCACTGGGTGTGTTCTCGGTGAAACATCCCGACGCACAGCCGGGCCTCCGACAGACGGCATCTTGGCGGAACTATCCGGTCAGCGACGACGTCGCTATGCTCTTCCAGAAAGGCCAGGACCTCATCGAGCGGTGTGTCTATCGATCCGGCGGCATGGAGACGTACGCGCTCCCGTACTTCGCGGGCGAGATGACAGGCCAGAAAGCCGAGGCGCTGTATCTCGCAATCAGCTCGGTGGATGATGACCGCGAAATCGGCGGTACACGTTACCCACCGATGGCACAGGTCACGTTCAATCTGACCCAGAACGACGACCCGGACATTCGCGAACTGGCAGACAGAGAACTCCGGTTCTACACGGTCACGATGCCCATCGGCGATGACAAACACATCGTCGCGGAGGAGCCAGCGGCGTCGGTCTACTGGCCGAACAAACTTTCAGAAGCGCTCCGCGAGACGATTCACGGCCCGACGCTGGACCCTGTGGCAGGTGGGTTCCAGCCGTTCGAGAACTGGCCGCTCCTCGAACTCGATGGTGACGTGACACGGCAACGGCGAAACGCGTTCGCGCTCATCACGAACCACGAGTTCACTGATGCAGTCTTCGCCTACCGAGACGAGGAGGGAGACGACTTCCGCCGGATAGTCGACCATCGGCTTCTCTCCGGGAACCCAATCGAAGCGAATACCCTCTTTCGAGAGTACCTCGACCGGTACGACGATGCGTCCGAGGGCGGCGACCGTCCCCCTCATCAGATTGTCGTCCAGCAACTCGTCCACCTGGAGACCCTCTCACGGGCAGGCCTCCTGCGAGGCATCGAGACACCGATTGAACCACGAGATTCATCCATGACGACAGACCAGATACCCGATACGAGTAACATCGCATCAATCCGAGAGCACCGGCTTGAGGAGTTCCTTGATCGACCCCTGTTCAGCGCTGACGAGAATGACCGGGCGGCAACCCGGAGGGCCGCTGCTCTGGCTGGCGTACTGGTTGGCCAGATTAGCTGGCATCAGGAGAACAGCCGCAGCATTGGCCGACCGCTGGATTCCGGGGTCAAAGGTAACGAGCTCAGCAAGAATGGCTTGGAGAACGCGCTTACGACTGCATTAGAGAAGGCCAAGGTCTACGCGCAAGACTCGAATGAGTCGTACCATCGGGACTTGCTGTTCCCGGAAACGGTTGATCGGCTTCTCGACGAAACCGAGTCGATGCCGACAGACTGGACGATAGACAAGCGAGAACTCCAGTTCTGCTACGTCCTCGGGCACGCTCACGGCCGCCGGTCGATGCCGGTCGCGTACGACCTTCACGAGTCAGAGGAAACCGCCCCCGTAGAACAGTCCGCCAACTAACCCGCGCGAAATACAACAATGACGTCACCAAACCGCTCCGAGATACTATTCGTGTACGATGCACAGGACTGCAACCCCAACGGCAACCCCATCGGCGACAACCGACCGCGTCGGGACCCGGACACCGGACAGGGCATCATCACCGACGTCCGACTCAAGCGCTACTTGCGAGACCAGCTCCACGACGACGGCTACGACATCTACGTCAAGAAGGTCGACGGCGAATCGCGAACACGAACCACGCTCATCAAGGATGTCTTAGAAGATGTCAGCGACGCCGAGGACGTCGAGGAACTCGAAGATCTTGGGACCGACTTCCTGCAGGCAGCCACTGACGTCCGGTACTTCGGCGCGACCCTAAGCTTCGAAACCAGCGAAAACGAGGCGGATGAAGCCTTCCGAGAGGGACTCAACAACGCTCTTCCGAACCACTATCAGGGCCCTGTTCAGTTCCTGCCGTCGAAATCATTGAACGAGGTCGAGGAGAACGAAGAGTACGACTCCCTGACCAGCGTCATCTCGACGGGCGAGGAGAACCGCCAGGGCGGATTCGACCTCGACGACAAGCGCATCAAGTACGGCATCTTCCCCTTCTGGGGGCTCGTCGACGACAACGCTGCGGAGTCGACCCAGCTCACCCAGGCGGATGTGGAGCGACTGGATACGCTCTGCTGGCGGGCGCTGAAGAACCAGACGACCTCTCGCTCGAAGCTCGGGCAAGAGCCTCGCCTCTACCTCCGCGCAGAGTACGAATCTGAGAACTACCACATCGGCGGTCTCCACGAACTCCTCGACCTCGGTGAGGACAGCGCCGACTCTCTTCGCTCCGTGAATGACGTGGTCGTCGACGCCTCGGACCTCGTGGCTGCCCTGAATAACGCGAGCGACCGCATCAAAACGCTCCACGTCGTCGCCGACGACCGAATCAACCTCGAGGTGGACGGAGAGACGATGCACGGCGACGCCTTCGTCGACCACCTCGAAGACTCCGGTCACGACATCCACCGAATCGACGTCCTCGAAGAACGAGACGTTGCGGCCTAACAGCAATCTGTGAGCACCCAGATGTCACCACAAATCGACGCCGACGGCGTCCCCGACCGCTGCCTGTCGTTCACGGTCGAGTCCACCTGGGGCCACTTCAAGCGTGTCGGTCGAAGCGTCACCAAACAGACGTACCGCGTTCCACCGCGAACAACTGTCGCGGGGATGCTGGCAGGAATCGTCGGTGCTGAACGGGACTCTTACTACGACGTGTTCGGCGCCGACGACGCGGCTATCGCCATCACGCCAGTTACTGAACTCCGGACGGTCAACATCCCGACGGTCGGGGTTGGGACGGACCCCGGCCAGGATGTCACGACCAACGTGGGGAACTACTACAGCGACTACAATCTCACGTACCAGAACACGACCGAAGACCGCCAACTCCACGCCTACGAGGTGTTGGCAGACCCGGCGTACCGCATCGACGTCGCTCTGGAAGACGAGGAGTTCTACGAGGAGCTTCGTACACACCTCGAATCCGGGACTTCGGTGTATCCGCCGAGTCTCGGGAAGTCGGAGTACCTCGCGACAATCACGGACGTCGAGGCTGGCCGAACACCGACCAGAATTACAGACGAAGAAATCGTTGATGTCGACTCCGTCGTACCGGGGTCACTGGCAGATGCGATTCCCCAGAGCGGGGTGACGTACGGTGTCGAGCGGTCGCCAGCAGTGATGGAGCAAGCTGGGAGTGGGCGTCGGACGACACGGTTCGACGATTACGTCTACACTCAGCAGCCCGAGAACGCTGTCCGTGTCCGTGCGGATACAGATGCTGTGCCGGTATCCGTTGGCTCCCGGACGGTCGTCTTCCGCTGATTCCCGTCGATATGAATCTCCCACTGATCTCGCATCCCACGCGGAATGAAGCTGTTCGAACGTACGACGAGGGCTCGCTGACGGATCGCGGAGATCTCCGGCTGACAGCACACAACCGAGTTGTCTCGGACCGTGCGCTTCGGCTGTACGGAGACTGCGATGAAACTACGGAGTATCTTCAAGCGGCGGCGGCTCTCCATGACTTCGGGAAGGCTACTCCACAGTTTCAGGCCTACATTCGACCGGACGAGACGGCGAGCTGTCCAGATGAGGAAACGACTCACGCCCGTCTAGGCGCGCTAGCCACGTGGTACGTGCTTGGGCAGCTGGGTGCGCCCCCACGCGATCGGCTCGCTGGAACGCTCGCTGTCGCCCGACACCACCAAGCACTCCCCGACGCTACCCAGTATACCGCGGAAACGCTGGCTCGTGCTTTCGAAGACGGTGACAGCGTGATTCGAGCGCAACTGGACGCGATTGATGCGGCATGGCCTGATGCAGCTGCAGACCTTCTCGCACAGACAGCCACCCCTCAGCCAGACTGGGGAAGGTTCTACTCGTGGGCAATCAATGGCGGTGTAGCCGATGAACTCCGGAATCTGAGTGCCCGCGAAACACTCGGCGGCCACACGCTGGACTCCTCGGCGCTGCCGAATGCGCTCTACGACCGCGCACTCCGGTACTGGAGCGCGATTACGCTCGCGGACAAGAGTCACGCGATGGATATCCCGGAGTCACACCTGTTCGATTTCGACTCCCTTGACCGGGAGACCATAGAAGCGTACATCGCCGATCTCCGGGAAGCCCCTCCTGCGAGTGAGTTGGAAGCGCGGTTAAACGATGAACGGGAACGTGCTCGGCGGCAATGTGTTCGTGGCGTTCACGAGTGGGTCCAGACGGGGGAGTCAGAGGTTGCGACGCTCACGCTCCCGACTGGTCTGGGGAAGACGTTCACTGGGCTGTCGGCAGCGTTCGAGCTCCGGGATTCTCTTGCGGACCGGGAGACCGCCGAATCGGCACGGCAAATCATCTACGCGCTCCCATACACGTCTATCATCGAACAGACGCGGGAACTGTTCGAGGACCCCGAGTTGTGGGGCGCCGACCCAGAGAAGTCAGCGCTAACAGTCCACCACTACCTCAGCGAAACCGTCGTACATCACGACGACTACGACGCCGGCGACACTGCAGCTACAGACGATGAGGAGACAGCCTCGATGCTCGGTGAAGCATGGCGAGATGGGACGGTCCTCACGACGTTCGTGCAGCTATTCGAAAGTCTCGCTGGGCCGACGAACCGACAGGGCCTGAAACTTCCCAGTCTGGAGTCCAGTATCATCATCCTCGACGAGCCGCAGGCCCTCCCGAAGGACTGGTGGGGAGCTATCCAGCGTCTGCTGGACATCGTGACCGACGAATACGGAGCACGAGTCATCGCGATGACGGCAACGCAGCCAACGCTCGTCAGGGACCGGGAGACAGACTCGTTACTGGCCGCTGGATCAGCCCACAATTCGGAAAGTTGCGACCGGTGCCACGCAGCCCCAGACTACGAGACAGCACTCCCGCCAGTTCCGAAACATCAGTACTTCTCCGAAGCTGAACGGGTGCGGTATACCATAGACGATACAGCATTGACGCGACAGGTCGGTGTGGAGGAGCGACATCTCGGGTACGATACTGCTGCGGACCGAGTCTTCGATGCCACTGGAGACGGCGAATCGGTGCTCGCGGTCTGTAACACCATCGAGAGCTCGAAGAAACTCACCAACCAAGTCACCGGCAGGCCGGGCGTGGTTCACCTCGGGGAAGTCATCGAGACCGTGCTGCAGGAGCGAGACATCGATGCATCCGACCCAAGCATGACTGCAACAGCAATCGCGAACAAGGTCCTCACGGCCGTCGACGGTTCCGATAGCCTGCCCACAGGTGTCGATTCGCCAAGTAAACTGGGCGGAGACGTAGAGAGTCGGACTACGTACTTGTTGACGCTGAATTCCCGATACCGACCATTCGACAGGGAGATTCTAATAGAGCTTGCTGACGTGCTTTCGACGAGTGACGAGCGGTTCGTTCTGGTCTCAACGCAGGCTATCGAGGCCGGGGTGGATCTCAGCTTCAAAACCGTCTTTCGGGATATCGCGCCGCTGGACAGCATCGTGCAGGCGGCAGGCCGGTGCAATCGGTCCTACGAGTGGGGCGAGCGCGGCGGTCATGTTGTCGTCTGGATGCTTGGTGCGCCCGACGAGGATGACCCTGCTGCGGCAACGACTGAACCACCAGCGTACCACGTCTACGAGCGCGGCGCGACAGATGCTGGCATTCCAGGACATCTCCGGCTTATCTCGGAGGTCCTCGCGGATCTCCCGAGTCAGTCGGACGTCTCCGACGCGGTGGTCTCCCGTGATGCCGTAACCGCATACTTCGACGCGGTCGCCGAGAAGTCGCTCTGGAACGGCCACCTCAGGGACGCCATCGACGATGCGAATGCCGGATGGTTAGGTCGACAATCGCTCATCAGCGGTGGGACGACCGGCGATGTACTGGTTGGGTTGACGGATGCCGATGCTGCTGGGATTGAACGCATCTCGGAGCTGGTCGAGATGGGTGAGCCTGTAGGGTTCGACGAACTTCAAGACGCTTCTGCAATGCGTGTTTCACTACCTATATCAGTCATCGACGAGACTCCACAGCTCGTTCGAGTAGATAAGAAATCACGGGGGAGCGACGGTGTACAGGTGTTTCAGTTTACTGGTGGTAACGGACTCAAGTATACCTTTTGTGAGGGTGGATTAGTTCCTACGACGGATTCAGTGTCTAGTCGGTTCACAATCTGAAACATGATTAATAAAGGAAAACGATCCAAGGCCACTCTATGGCACCTTGTTCGACAAATAGGTCGACCATGTCCCGGGCCAAATAGCGAGGGGTATCGATGACGACACCGCGTTGCGTGGCGGAGTACGTTCGGACCGAACGGCGGCCGGAGCGGGAGCCAAAAGCAAGGATTACTGGTCTCCAAGTTCAGTATTATCACGTCTGCAAGCGGGAACTCTGGTTCATGGACCGCGGTATCGACATCGACCGTGAGACGACGAACATCCAGCGTGGCACCCACGTTGACGAAACGAGCTATTCTGACGCCCGGAGCTCGTTTATGATTGATAACCGAATCCAGATCGACGTACTCGACTCAGGGGATATCATGGAAGTGAAAGTCTCCTCAGCACTTGAGAAGCCGGCACGAATGCAACTGCTCTTTTATCTATGGTATCTGAGAGAGATTTATGATATACAGAAAGATGGTGTGCTAGCGTATCCGACTGAACGGACGCGAGAGCAAGTCGTGTTGGATGACTCAGCGACAGTAGAAGTCGAGTCGACGGTCGCGGGTATTCTTGACGTTGTGAACCGAGACCAGCCACCGGAGCTAGAGAAGAAACCATACTGCGATTCCTGCTTGTACCAGGACCTCTGCTGGATGTAACTATGCCAAAACCGAATCACCACATCTTCGCCGACGGCGAACTGTCGAGGAACGAAGGAACTCTGAGAATCGACACGCTAGATGGGGAAACTGAGTATCTTCCCGTAGAATCCGTCGATTCACTGTATCTCCACGGACAGATCGATTTCAACACCAGAGCACTCGGTCTATTAAACGAGCATAACGTCCCTCTCCATGTATTCGGTTGGAAAGACTACTATCGCGGTTCTTACCTCCCAAAACGCGGTCAGGTTTCAGGAAATACGGTTGTTGAACAGGTTCGAACGTACGATAGTCCAGAGCGAAGACTCCAGATCGGCCACAACATCATTGAGGCTAGCATCCACAATATGCGTGCTAACCTCAGGTACTACGATGGCCGGCGCGGGGATTTTGCTGGGGCCGTCGAAGAACTTCAAACGCTGAAGGAGTCTGTCTCCTCGACGAGTGACATCAACGAACTCAGGTCAATTGAAGGAAATGCGCGAAAGACATACTATACGTGCTTTGACCAGATTTTACGCGATCCGTTCACACTCTCTAAGCGGGAATACAATCCCCCGACAAACGAGGCGAATGCAGCTATATCCTTCCTCAATGGCATGGTGTACACAACCTGTGTCTCAGCGATTCGAAAAACTGCACTTGATCCTACTGTAGGGTACGTGCACGCCCCTGGTGAGAGACGGTTCACGCTCTCTCTGGACATCGCAGATATATTTAAACCGATTCTAGCAGATAGAGTGCTTTTCCGGCTTGTAAACCGGCAACAACTCTCACTTGGTGATTTCGAGAATGAACTGGAGGGGTGTCTCCTGACTGAGGATGGTCGTATGACGGTTCTGAAAGAATTCGAGGAGACCCTCGACGAGACGATTGACCATCCCAGATTACACCGGAAAGTGAGTTTCAAGACGCTGGTTCAGACCGATGTCTACAGTCTCAAGAAACACGTATTGACTGAAGAACCGTACCATGCAACTGAGCGGTGGTGGTGAGATGCACGTAATCGTTGTTTACGATGTGCCTGCGGAACGGACACGTGTCTACCGGAAGTTGTTGCGTCGCAGATTAGAACACTTGCAGCAATCGGTGTTCTTTGGTGAGCTCACGGAGGGACAGGTCACTTCGATGAAGAACGAGATAGGGGATGAACTGGCAGAGGAGGACTCGGTTGTCGTGTTTGAATCAAAGAATCCAGCGGCGTTCGACTTCACTACATTCGGCGCGAGTGAGGAACCAGGAAGCCGATTTACCTAATTCAGCATCTAAGTTTCAGCATTTCCATCAACCCCCTGGGAGAAGCGGTGAATCGAGGGTCGATGGAAATTTGTTAGTAGGTCTTGATAGAAGACGTGCTCACCCGGCCAAAGAGGGGCGNGTTTCAGACGGACCTGTGAGGGATTGAAGCTACTCGACAGTCGTGGGCGGCCGCGACCTGACGCGGTTTCAGACGAACCCAGAAGAGATTGAAGCTTGATTCAAGTCGTGAATCCCGAACAGGCCCTCAAGTTCTAGACGAACTCATTAGAGATTGAAGCCTCAATTGGTAGAGCAGTCCGCTGTTACCGGGCTACAGACGGGCCCAGATTGTAATCTCCCTCTAGTTCCGTTGCTCTGAGTGTGCAACATGTTTTGGATTAGTGACCTTAGCCACACCCAAAGAAATTTCCGACGTGTCTTGGGACCGGTCAATATGGGTGATGATTGTGCACTCTGTGTCGATGCAGCTGTGTTCGACGAGGGACTCCCCCCTCGAGTGGGAAGAGTACCTTCGTGATGAACGCGAGAAGACGTTCATTGGGAGTCCACGTGTTCCACTGTGCGCGGGATGTCGGCCTGAGTACGATATTCTCAAAAGCGGGGGATATGGCCCAGTCTCGACCGATGACGAGGCTGTCGTCGAACTCCTCGATGATCTGCGTCTCGATCGTATCGTGGAAAAACCACGGGTTCTGACCAACACCCAGCAGTGCCGAGGACGACCTAAGGAGGTTCGGCAGACTGCGCTGCCGGAGTACCAGTTTCCCGAACCCATCGTTCTACTCTTCTCCAGGGTGATTTTCGCCAGCTGTGGCAGATTGCGGTGGCGGTGAGGGCCGGGCCGTTATGGCCCGGCCCGGTTTACCCAGACCCCCTTAGGGGCACTACAGAGGTTGGCCGGTGAGCTGGGCAGGACTGTGCTGTTAATGAAGTTTGTTGTACTTGCTCGCCCCGCTCGCCGCAATCCGCCTGCCGGTGAGCACAGCTCACCGACGTCTCGTTCACTACGCTCACGAGACCACCGCGTCGCTCGCGACCGACCATTCCGGGCTGCGCCGAGCACGCTCGGCGTTCCGGGCTGAAATGAATGTGCCTTCGACGCCAGCGCTTCACCCGTTCGGGTCCAAGGACCTCGGCGAAGCCGACCCCGACGGACGTGGTTGCGTCGCGGCGAACGGGGAATGCGCTGGCCGCTTGCTCCGGGCGGGTTGCTGTCGCACTCACTGCGTTCATGCGACAAGCCTCACCTCGCTGCGCTCGCTGAGACGTCGCGCGGTGCTGGTTGGGTGGCCTCCCTTTGGCGCTCTCGCTCGCGCCCCAGGGGGCGCTCACGAAGGCGCGAGCGAGAGCGCGTAGATGATTCTGTCGGGCGTTGTCGTCGAAGAACCGCGATGTTAGTGCATCGCGGTGTCGGGCGCGTGAGCGCCTTCAGGAACGTGTGAGTTCCAATGTCAAGTAAGAACGCTACCAGTGAAGTAGTTTCGGTCGATGAGCAGGCATTCGAAAACACGGACGAAGCGGCGGTCGACGAAGCGGGCTTCGAGGTCGTTGAGGAGACCCTGGAGTTCCAGGCGACGGTGCAGATGGAAGTGCAGGCGAAGGTCGATGCGAACCACCCTGACGGGATGGTCGACACCAGTGACGAGCGAATTTACGGTGCGACCCTCGAACAGGAAGAGCGCATTCGAGCGCGGGAGGCCGAACTGGAGCGCATCAGTGCTCAAGCAGAGTTAGGCACGCAGGATGGTCGGGAGAAGCGGACGCGAGATATCGCAGCGAAGCGGAGCGTTGAGCGGCGTGCAGAGTTCCAGAAGCGGGCGGCGAGCGTGAACCCGTGGGCGGACCCAGAACGAGAGGACCCTCGTGGGGAGCTCATGCAGTCGGAGTTAGCAGCAGTGAACAAGCAGTCGAAGCGGCTAGCCGAGAAGCTGGACGGCTGGTCGCGAGCAGCAATCAGTCGGCGGCTGAGTGAAGCCATAGTCAGTGGGAAAGACATGACGAGTGCAGTCGTCGGGCTGTTCGAGGAGTTAGAGACGGCGCCGGGACAGGTGGTTCCCATTGGGAAGCTCGAGGACGTCAATCGCAAAGAGGTGAGCATCGAAGGTCGAATCGAGGTGCTCTGGGAGAGTAACTCACCAGCCATCGCTCAAGTCGGACTCATCGAAGACGAGAGCGGCCAAACGAAAGTGACGATTTGGGAGAAATCCAATGCTTCGTGGGTCGAGGAAGGCGAGCAGGTGCGCATTCACGGGGCAGCACGGAACTGGTACAACGGGCGGGTCTCAGTCGCCGTCACTGGGTGGAGCACCATAATGTTCCCCGAGCGCGGTCGGTGGTGGGAGTAGCCAGTCGTCGCAGTCTTCTTTTTTGCTACGTGCCGGACCGACCCAGACCCCACCTCCCCACCCTCCGCTCCGTGCTCGCTTCGCT
>Ga0065697_1003274_pt1 | contig 12442 bp, 11 predicted proteins | sample AntLakMe24m_08um_FD_59086 | JGI IMG/M metagenome (GOLD analysis project Ga0065697, IMG submission 59086) | Hypersaline microbial communities from Antarctic Deep Lake - 24m 0.8um v2 (version 3) | ecosystem: Environmental > Aquatic > Non-marine Saline and Alkaline > Hypersaline | place: Deep Lake... | reverse complement strand
GATCGACGAACCGACGCGCGATGAAGTAGGTCGGAATGGCGACGAGCGCGCCCGCGATCGGCGCCATGATGAGCATGACTTCCTCGGGACCGCCCATAAGCGGGCTGGCGATCCAGATGCTGATCGCCATGATGTGGTCCCAGAGGGTGCCGAACTGGCCGGCGCTGTATCCGAACGGGAATCCGGTCCAGACGTCGAATCCGAGCGTGCTCGGCCAGTTTTCGAGGAGATAGGAGGTCTCGCGGAAGTGGTACCACGCGTCGTTGCCGCGGAAGTAGACTTCGCCGTCGACGATGAAGTTTTCGTACGATCGGAGTCGCGTCCACAGCATGAACGCCAGTGCCCCAAAGAGGACGGGAACGTGATACCACCGTTCGAGCAGATCGACGGGGGACGACGCCGATCCGTCCGGCAGGTCGTTCGAATCGCTCATTATTTCATGTCGACTGGTAAAACGCGCATAAGGCTTGTCATATCCGTGGCGTACTGTCTGACAGAGGGGTGTTGCTTCCAGTGGTCTCTCGGTAACTGTTCGAGACGGACAACGCCGTAGGTGTTAGTGACGGTGGTTCCAGCAGGTCGTATGTACGCCGGCGCGTTTGCCGCGCTGGGGCTTTTCGTACTGGCGGCCATGCCTTCGTCTGCCACCTCGCGCGATACATCTGAATCCGACCGACCGGCCCACTCGAGAGTAAAGAGTGAGAACTCCGCGTGAGCATCGTCCCTTTGCCGTTCTGGAAGAACCAGGAATAGTTCTATATTCGATCTAGAACATCCACGCCATCGCGAGGAAGAGCGGTAGGACGTGGTACCAGTCAACCGCTGTGAAGCGGAGTGACGGGGTAAGTGATCACTTTCGCTGCATGTGCGGACGAACTAAGTAAGACAATTAACGTACGGAGTAGTACAACTATTCAGACTGGATCTTCATGTTCGACATTAAGTTTCCTATCAAAACCAGAGTTACAGATGGTGAGTTCGAATGACGTTCTCTGATTGGTTATCAGACACACGAACGCGGATTCGGAAAGACGGATTATCGGGAATGAAGCGGTCAATAATGGAACTGGGGGTTGGTGGTGTTCGACGGCTAGATCGCCGGTTCCCGTTCGGCCAACCGATCTACGATCGTGACTGGGATGTGCTAATAATTCTTGACGCCTGTCGCGCAGATCTGATGGCGGAAGTAAGCGACGAGTACTCATTCGTCAAGACAGAGTCAATGACCTCACTAGCCGGGGGATCTCGAACATGGATGCAGCGAAGCTTCGCCAAGAAGTATCGCGAAGACACTCTCAAAACGACGTACGTGACAGGAAATCCCTTTTCCGACGACGTTCTGGTTGACGAGTGGNTCGAGAACATGGAGNAGGTGTGGAAGTACGCGTGGGATGACGAACTCAACACCGTTCCAGCGCGGGCGATAACTGATGTCGCGATACACGAACATCGCCAACGGGAACCGGAGCGCATGATCGTCCACTACATGCAACCACACCATCCGTTTGTTCCGAATCCCATGGACTCCGGGATGAACAAAAGGAACCTGAAGAACCCAGACGATCCGATCTGGGAACAGGTCAAAAAAGGCGACGCTGACGCGGACGAGGTCTGGAAAGCCTATCGAGAGAATCTTCGATACGTCCTTGACGACGTTTCGCTACTGCTCCAGAATCTCGATGCCGAATCGGTAGTCGTCTCCGCGGACCACGGAAACGCTATCGGGGAATGGGGGTTCTACGGTCACGGCGATATTCCGATCCGCGCGATTCGGGAAGTTCCGTGGTGCGAGACGACAGCCGAAAACACCGATGAGTACGAACCAGAACTGGAGCCCCAAGACGACGGGCTTGCTGTCGAGGAGAAGCTGAAAGACCTTGGCTACCTATGAGGGAAGTTACCCTCATCGGGCCGCCGGAGTCAAACGGTGGGGTCGGGCAGTACACCTCGGACTTCGCGGATGCGATGGATTGGGGAATGCGTGTCCGACGGTTTGAAGTTGGACTCAACCCGATCTCCCACCTCTGGCTTGCCGTCGCTGCGGCCCGGGACGACACCGATGCGGTCCACATCCAGTTCGTGTATTCGTTTCTTGGCCCTGCCGGTGTGTTCTCGTTTCTTTTCTTCCCTCTACTGTACGTCCTAACGCGGGTCAAGTCGAAGCAGCTGGTGTTGACGTTACACGAAGTCTGGGACGAGTCAGATACAGATAGTCCACCAAAGCGGCTGTACGCACAGTTTATTCATACACTGCTGTATCTCTGTTCAGACGAAGTGACGTTTCTTTCGGAAAACGCCGAGGAATCGTTCCACCGCAACGGGTGGGTCGGCGAGACGCACGTTGTTCCCCACGGTGTCAACAGGAACGCAATGCGGGATCTCGACGACGCGCGAGAGCGGTTCGGGTTCGACGAAGACGATGTCATCGTAAGTCAGCACGGGTACGTGAATCCGAGGAAGGGGATCGAGACGTTCTTGCAGCTCGCGGAGGGGCTACCGGAATACGAGTTTCTCTTGGCCGGTGGTCCTCGAACCGAGGAGCACGAGGGGTACTTCGAGAAGCTATGTGCTTCGGCTCCGGAGAATGTCACGATAACAGGTGTTCTCGACGAAGAAGGATTCCACGCAGCCTTCAACGCGACAGATATAGTGGTACTTCCGTACAAGAATATCAATCAGAGCGGGATTTTTAATTGGTGTGCTGCGTATGAGATTCCCGTAGTGGCTAACTCGATCCCATATTTCAACGAACTGAGCAGCCACTGGGATTATCCAATTACCGTCTCCGTTAAAGACATGGCTGAGGGAAGGCGAGTGATTACCGAGATCATTGAAGGAGTAGATTACTCTGAGCGTTGCTATTCCGAATATTTGAGCGAAAACAGCATGAGTAGTGTCGCCAACTGGTTCCGAGAGAACTGCTATCGAACCGCCGATTAAGGCGATTTGACGGATGTAGAGTGGCTGACGTGTAACGCGATGATTTATACCTCAGAGAGTCTAACTTGTCTGACTGGCATGATTCTATTTGATTGTCTGGAAAAAACTAGACAACGAATTTCTAATTGGGGGATAGAGGGGGTCAGGGAGATATTTTACCAGTTGTGGGTCGGAGAACCGCTTCTAAAAGTTCCGTGGTACAGCACCACTGCAACCAACAGAAACGAGTACGAATCGGAGATAGACGACGGACAGTCTGTCGATATCAGCATCGGGGAACGGTTACGGTCACTAGGCTACAAATGAGTGTCAAGTCCGTCGCAGTTACAGGATACTATGGAAGAGACAATGTCGGTGATGAGATACTCCTGTCCTCCTTGATAGACCTCATCACTGAGCGCTACGGTGACGTGGAGGTGTTCGTTCTGACGAGCGACGTTAAACGGACCGAAGAATTACACGATGTCACAGCAGTAACCGAGAGCAATCCTATTGAATGGGTAAAAACAAGCATGCGAGTCGATGCCCTCATTATCGGCGGGGGAGGTCTGTTTGCGAACTTCGATACATCTGCGCTACCCGATATTAATACTGATCAACACCGTGCTGAACAATCAGATATGGGTTGTCGGAATTAGCGTCGCCCCGATAGAGAACCGCTACGACGAAGCACTGCTCCGCTTTGCGCTTACTTCGGTAGACTCGATCGTTGTCAGGGATGAGGCCTCGAAGGTACGTCTTCGTGACATCGGAATTTCAAGGAGGATCGACGTACTTCCCGATCTCGCCTTTGCAGGTGACGGGACATCCAAAACGGCAGTCCCACGAGAGATTCCGAAGGATTTCATCGTTGTCTCGGTCCGTCCCCCAACCGGATATTCGAGGTCGGAGCTAAACACGAGGGAACTTGCACGATCGTTAGACTCTCTGAAAGTAGATCTCGAATCCGAGATCGTGTTCCTTCCCTTCAAGCCGGATGTCGACATTAAGGTGAGTAGACAGGTAACGAGCGAGATGGAGTACTCGGCGGAGATATTCGAAGACCCTGACGATTTTAGGGAAGTAGAGGGCATACTATCCGAAGCGGATTTCCTAGTTGGGATGCGACTCCACAGTGTCATACTGAGTGCGAGAAATCACGTTCCGTTCGTTGGCCTATCGTACCACCCAAAGTGCGAGTCTGTACTCCAACAACTTGGGACCGAGGAGGTCATGTGGTGTGATAGTTTTGACGCCAATAAGCTCACAGCCCGGGTACAAAAAACGATACAATTCCGACGATATCTCCGAGACCCTAGAAGCCGAACATCAAGGTCTTGCAGCCGCCGCAGAGAAGAATATTATCCAAGCTTCAGTGGCCGACGAAGTGCCTTCGTACACAGACAAGTTCATTTACCTAGCCGTTTCTCTCGTACTTATTCCGTTATCGATAGTGCACCATAGATGGGAAATTTATCGTGGAGGCTAATGCGAGAGAAGTAAGTATTATTGGATCCGGTAGTCGAAACGCTTAGAATTGCCTCGATTGGTGCAGTCCTATGTCCAATCCGTGTATCATACTCGTATCCTGACGATGATAATCAGTGGACGATCTGAGACACTCCGTCAGCGTTCGAAAATCAGAGTTGAATATACTTCAAGATAGGATTTACCCACTTTTTCCCAGCTGTACGATGATTCAACTCGACTCCGAGCGCTCTCACCCATCTCTGTGGCAAGTAACTTATTTTCAAGAATCTGTATCATGGCGTCACGAAGTTCCGCTGGCGATTCAGTCGGGACGACGAAGCCGTCGACGCCATCGCGGATCATCTCGTCTGCACCAATCACATCAGTTGCGACGATCGGACATCCGGTAGACATCGCCTCGAGCCGCACCGGAGAGAAGCTCTCGGAGTGAGAGGGGTGAACGAACAACCCGGCAGACTGTAAATAGCCACGAACGACGTCCTGATCGACTTTTCCATGGAACGTAATCACATCTTCTAGTCCCAAGTCGTGTACCTTTTCCTCCAAATCCTTACGAAGAGGGCCGCCTCCAAAAATATCTAGGGTTACTTCCGGGAAGTCACGGACGATACCAGCGATCGATTCAAGCAGATCGAAGTATCCCTTCCGCTCGGTCAGTCGTCCGACTGTAACGAGGTTGTAACGGTCTCTATCCTCTGAGTAGGAGAAGTACTCAGTATCAACTCCGATCGGAATTACTTCGATCTTTTCACGGTCTACATACTTCGCGTAGATGTCCCTGGTTTCCTCGTTGACTACGATGACCCGATCAGCAGCGTCAAGAGTTCGTTTGAAGAACAATTCTCGGGGAGGTATTGACAGTCGTTTTGCTGCTAGGGCAGCCTTTTCGGCAACCGTGGCGAACTGACGAGGGAACCACTGAGGGAGAACATCTTGAGTCTTCATGCGAATCTCGTCCATCGGAATCTCGTGAGCGGCTTGTGCTGGTCCAATTAGGATAGGAACGTCAGGTGGCTGTTTAAGGGACAAAAGTGGGTTGAACCAGCGGAAGTTGAGATTCATATGGTGATAGAGATCGACCTCACCTGCCCGTAGTTTCTGATTTGCGTATCTGAACGCGTTGAAGTAGTACGTTGGTTTTCGTGACCCACCGAGGGATGTTGTGTGAACGTTTTCTGGAAGGGACGCGCCTTCCGTAGATGCAACGCAGGCCTCAATTTTAAAATCTTCAGATGAGAGATTATTCAATATATTGTATGCTTTGCCATATCGCTCGTTAGAGAGGGAGTATGACGAAGGGCTAATCAGTACTTGTTTCATGACTGATTGACTTTTCCTAGTGGAGTGGACGCACATGATGAGCTCCCCGCTGCTCGGATCGTCTCTACAATCAGAGTACAATACACTACGGTTGTAGAAGCCTGAAAGCGCCAATTTCGAAAGGACTTAAGCCCAATCATGAATACTGGTATCCGTGATTGATATTCAACGCGCGGTAAACGCTTTTCGCTTCTATCTCCGCCGGGCCTACTTTCGAGTTCATGCGATCTACGATCCGAGCACCGATATCGTTCTGCCGAACGGAGCCTCTGCTATGTTCAATACGTCGTCCGGAATTGAGCGCTGGCGTGTCGAGACACTAGTCGGAGAAGAGGAGACGATCGTCAAGTTTCTAGACCATATTCAGCCCTCTGATGTAGTATATGACATAGGAGCAAACATCGGGATGTACGCATGTTTCGTCGCGACCCAACTAGACTCCAAAGATGGTCATCTCGTCGCAGTTGAGCCCCATCCATCGAACGTTCAGCGCCTCGAAGAGAATCTCCGAAATAATGCGACGTGCGATTTTTCGGTCCTTGAATCTGCTTTAGGAGACGAAGAGGGAGAAGTGAAACTTGTAGACGAGGGAGATATCCCAGGGGTTGGGACGCATCAGATCAACCAGAGTGGGGATATTAAAGTCGAACAGCGGAGTGTTGATTCTTTGGTCTCCGATTCCGAGATACCTCCCCCTGATGTAGTAAAGATAGACGTTGAAGGCGCAGAAGCTCGCGTATTGGAAGGATTTGGTGATGTGCTAGATACCGTCCGTGTCCTTTTTTGTGAGATACATCCAGAAATGATGGAGGACTTTGGAGATGATCCCGAATCACTTGAATCAGTTCTTACTGATGCAGGATTCAGCACTATTAATCGACTTGAACGAGGTGGTGAATATCATATTATAGCGAGACGATGATCCAAATTTTCTTTGTTTAGAACATAGTATATTAATACAAATTCTGAGAAAAGATAGTGGCGAACAACACAACACATTTTGATTTCGAGATTCCAGTAAACCTATGCAATTACTCATCGTCGGTCTCGACGGCCTTTCATGGAATATTTTAGAAGAATTCGATATCGAACCGGACTATCTCTCTGCAGTGGCGGATAAAGGGATCAACGGCCATCTACATAGTGTTGACACACCAACAACGTTGCCTGCTTGGACTTCTTTTGCGACAGGAAAAGATCCAGGAACCCACGGGCTAACAAATATGATCGCCCAGAAGGAGAACTATGAAACGAAGGCACCTTCAACGAACACGTCTGATATTGCAGCGTATGATTTGCTGGATAATTCTCTCTTCGTTAATCTTCCGGCAAGTATAGATCGTATACCTGCAGCAGAGAACACTCATCTTGTCTCGTCGTTCGACGCAGAAGGGCCTGCTGACGCTGTCCCTGAAGAGCTCCAGTCCTTGTCCGCTTTTGAAAATTATCGAACGATGCAGAATAACAAACTGAAGTCCCAACCAAATCAGTTCGTTGATGACCTCGTCCAAGTCGCGAACAGAAGAGCTGAGTTCACCGAACAAGCCATCTCGAAAACGGATCCGAGAGTGTGTTTTGTTTTGTTCTCAGTTACAGACTGGCTAGGGCATATTCTCGGAAACGCTGCCAACGACAAAATACGGGCTGGATGGGTACAACAAGTCATGAACTCCGTAGATAGCCACGTCAAACAGCTATCGTCAAACGCAGAGAACGTGCTCCTGATGAGTGACCACGGTTTCGAACGTAAACATGCTAATCTCCATCTGAATAACTATCTCTCGGAACAGGGCTATCTGGAGGAAACAGAATCAGAAGATTGGCAGGTTTCGAATTTCGTCGTTGGACTTGCTCAAAAACTAGCAGGCCGTTCAGATCGGCTTTATCAGTTGATGCGGCATGTCTATAATCGTGTCATCGGATATAGGATAATGGATGGTGTGAAAGATGCAGCTGATTTCGATATTCAGTATTCTACGTCACAAGCTTGGGAGCTTCGCTTTGGGAGTATTCACATAAATGATAACTTCTTTGACCAACCCACAGTAGATGATGTAGAAGGGCTTCAAAAAGAGTTGATTGCTGATCTCGAATCCCTGACTTACGATGGAGAGCAAGTATTTAGAGAGGTACTCCAAAGCGGGGAAGCGTATGATGACCCGAAACGAGGTGTTCCGTCCGTGATTGCCCGACCTGCAAAGGGTATTTTCCCGTTGATGTTCCAGTCTCCGACCGGTGAGATAATCACACCAACCGACACATTTGAACACCGATATCGAGGGATCATAGCAGCAGAAGGACCTCTATTTAAAGGTCAGGTCACAGTCGAAAAAATGTCTATTGAGGATATACTACCGACTACACTACACGCCCTTGGAAGTTCAGTTCCGAATGACATGACTGGAGAAGTCAGAGACGACATTCTCCAAACGGACCGACCGATCGTGACTAGTGATACTGATTCAATGCCGGAACCGCGAACACGAAATTCCAATATTAATAGAAATACGGAAGAGCGGCTTGCAGATCTCGGTTATATATGAGCGCCCGTGAAGCGGACTTTGGGCTTGAAATCTCGAAAGGAGTCCTTGCGAAGTTCGCTATGGCCGCAATCGGGTTCGCCGGATCAGTAGTTTTTGCTCGTGTACTTGGCCCAAGTGGTTACGGAGCGTTCTACGTCATCCAAACGCTCGTCACTGTTCTAGACAATCCAGTCACTGGATGGGGAGATGCATGCAAGAAACGAATCTCCGAAACTGGATTCTCGACATCGGAAGCATTGGGTTCTGGAATTCTCGGCGCTGTTGTTTTTCCAATATTTATATTGCCCCTGGTCTATCTTGGTAACCGCGTTACAGGACTATATGAGTTGTCGGATCTATTCATCCCTTTTTGTACTCTGTTCGTGGGAATTTGCGGTTTCGCAGTCACTAATCGCATTCTGTCTGCACGATCGAACTTCTCTGCTGCAGAATGGGCCGATACGGTTCGCTCTCTGCTCACTACCCCTCTCCAGCTTTTCTTGGTCTTCATTGGTCTAGAAACAGCTGGGATGGTCTACGGATTAGCGATCGCCACCATACTAACGATTCCGTATGTGATGTATCAAATAGGAATAAAACCTGAATTTCCCTCTCTTAAAACAGTATCTAGCATATTTTCATTTGCTAAGTACAGTATACCGAATGGGTTCATCGGAACAGCACAATCTCGGATGGACATTCTGCTTCTCGGCGCACTGCTCTCGTCAGCTGCTGTCGGAGATTATCAAGTGTCGATGCAGCTTACAATGATTGGCGCATTTCTGGGTAGTGTTGCTGCAGGAGGGCTGATGGCTCGAGTAAGCGATAACTGGAGTCAGAACGACTCCCACGCAATAATTGAAGACCTAACGAACTCACTTGGATACGCGAGCGTGCTTGCGATACCAATCTTCTTTGGTGCTTCAGCAATGCCGGGCGATCTAATCGTAACCATCTTTGGAGCACAATATTCGGGTGTAGGGACTGTCCTTGTCGGCCTAGCGTTCTTTAGGGTCCTGGCGACGCAGACCAGCCAGCTACGATCGACGATATCCGGATTAGATCAGCCACAGATAAATACTCAAATTGGCACCGTCGTTCTCGTTTTGAATCTCGGACTTGGGTACCTACTGCTGCTTGAATACGGAATCGTTGGGGTAGTTGCGGCCACTATCGTCTCAGAGATTGTGAAATACACTGCTCTTGCCTATGCAGTGAAGCAATACCTTCCCGAAGTCCCGCTTCTCAACGGTCCACTCCGCAGTCAAATCCTCTCAGGAATGATTATGTTCATTGTTGTTAAAAGTGCACACTCTACTATCGGTGTCTCGTGGTGGGGTGATCTCACACTTCTGATCGGACTCGGTGGAATAGTCTACTTCACTGTACTTGCAGCAATAAGTGAATCCTTCCGGGTCACTGTCAAAGGAGTGTTGTCCGATGCCCTCTGAAACTGATTCACGAAGTACTGAGTTTACATTCAACACGATCAGTGACTTTCGACCACTCTAGAACCTCGGTTTCTGAAACTTCCCCTGAAGAACTCGCTTCCCGACAGGCCGCTTCAACATCTTCTGGTTCACAAGACGATGCCCCGAACACTCCAGGAGTCCTGACCCACCAGGCCATCACCCCCTGTCGAGGTACTACACATGGCGTCCCTGCCACCAACGCCTCCGCGACAGTTATCCCGTACGCCTCGAACTCGGACAACGTCACGTACACTACCGCGCCTGCGTACAGCCTCGGTAGCCGATCATCGTCAACGTAACCGAGTAGCTCAACTCGATCCTCGACACCTTCTTCGATAGCAATGCGTGCCAATTCCTCCCGATATGGGCCCGAACCAGCTACCAGTAGATCAAACTCTTCCAGTTCCGGCATCGATCGGATCACGTGCTGTATGCCCTTGTACTCCTCCAGCCGACCGACGGTCAACAGATAGGGACGATCGCGGCGTTCGGGCTCTGCCAAAGCGAATCGCTCCACTTCGACGCCGTTCGGAATCACGGTCGCATCGACGCCCAAATCGTCCCGAAGCTGTTCACGCTCCCACTCACTTACAGCGATCACCTCGTCAGCCTGCTCAACAGCCCATTTCCCGAGTGGCCGGTATAGCAAGAGCAGCCGATCACGGAAACTACTCGCGCTCTCTCCGTGGTAGTGGGTCGTCACGACGAACCGCTCGTCCGTCACTCCCAGCGCGGCGAAGAAGACAGGAAGCGAGTGGTAATTGTGAGCGTGAACGACATCCGCATCACTCCGGCGAACCGCCGAAACGATTCCTGGTGCAACGTGGAACGCGTCGCCCGGTGAAAGTGCTCGATGGCGATGTATTTCGACGCCGTTCCGAAACTCCCGCCCTTTGACATCAGGACCAAGATCAGCGGAGTGGACTACGACCTCATGACCACGATCGACGAGACGCTCGCTAATCTCTTGCACGTGTGTTTCGACACCACCTGTATGCGGTGGATACCGGGGTGTGATCTGCAGAATATTCACTTATACACCTCTCGCAGTTCCTCGTCGATCTCCCACGTCCCGTCGCCCTCACCACTCAACAGTTTCAGGCTCGCTCGAAACAGCGACACCTGCGTGTCGAACAGTGAGTACGCCGTCTGTAATGGACCGAGATTCTCACGCGAGCCCAGCACCACAAACCCACCAACTGCTCCGGGAACCACCAATCCTAGCGGACCGCCGAAAGCCAGTCCACCCAACGTTGCCATTCCAATCAATACCATCACCAGCCACGGAGAGAAAATCATGAACCACCAATTGAACGGCAACACGACACCACCGTACGCGCCGTACCCACCCAACATCTCACGCTGGCGCCACAGCAGGCGGATCAGCCCCATTGCACGTCTGTCTTTCTGCTGGCGGCGCTTCCGAAACGTTGAGTGTGCCGCTTCCTTGTATTCTATCTCGGGATCGAACACCACCCGATCGCCGCCCTTACGGATTTTCAGCGCTAGTTCCGTGTCATCGGCGATAGAGTCCTCGTCGATGGGTACAATCGCATCCTTCTCGAATGCAGAGAACGGACCGTGGAAGATGAGCGTTGAGTCTAGGTGTGACTCGAGCGTCTGGACGTATGCCTGCACGTCGCGGTACCCCTCTTCGACCTCGCTTCCACCTAACGCCTCAGCGTTCCGTCCCGTGACAGCACCGATCTCCGGGTCTGCGAGGTTCGCCGCTGCCTCCTGAAGTGCATTTCCGGCGATCCGGGAGTCACAGTCGGTCTTGACGACCATCTCGTGCGACGCCACGGTGTAGGCTTTGTTCAGCGCGACTGCGAGCCCGCGCCGTTCCTTCTCGCGGATAAGCGTCAACTCTGGATCTTCCCGATCCGCGAAGAACTCCTCCACCAATTTTGGTGTTTGGTCGTCGCTAGAATCGACGACTACGATCTCTACCTTCTCCATTGGGTAGTCAAGTGAGACCAGTTCCTCAAGCTTCGCCTCTACAATCCTTTCCTCGTTGTAAGTTGGCAGCACGATGGTCACTGCTGGCTCCTCATCGTAATCTTTCTCGGCAGGCGACCTGTTTGGTCTTAGGAAAAAGTACAGTCCCAAGAAAGCCAGATAGGGGAGCCCAGTCAGCCCGAGGAGGCCAATGACTGTTTTAGTGAAACGTCGCATATCCCACTATTTGCTACCCGTGGCAAAAGTCCGCTGGTGTGTAACCGGTTCACCCGCACCTATTTTTACATACGACCGCTACCACCCACTCATGCAAGCAGTCGTACTCGCGGCGGGCAAGGGCACACGCCTCCGCCCCCTAACGGACGACAAGCCGAAGGTCCTCGTCGAGGTCAACGGCACACCCCTCATCGAGGACGTTTTCGACAACCTGATCGACTCGGGCGCGACGGAGCTGATCGTCGTCGTCGGCGTACAAGGCCGAACAGATCATCGATCGCTACGGCGACGAGTATCGCGACGTGCCGATCACCTACACGCACCAGCGCGAGCAGCTCGGCTTGGCGCACGCCATCCTCCAGGCGGAGCCCCACGTCGACGGCGACTTCATGCTGATGCTCGGCGACAACGTCTTTCGCGGGAACCTCGGCGACGTCGCCAGTCGCCAGAAAGAGGACCGCGCCGACGCCGCATTCCTCGTCGAGGAGGTCCCCTACGAGGAGGCCTCTCGCTACGGCGTCCTCGACACCAACGAGTACGGCG
>Ga0065697_1003271_pt1 | contig 12551 bp, 10 predicted proteins | sample AntLakMe24m_08um_FD_59086 | JGI IMG/M metagenome (GOLD analysis project Ga0065697, IMG submission 59086) | Hypersaline microbial communities from Antarctic Deep Lake - 24m 0.8um v2 (version 3) | ecosystem: Environmental > Aquatic > Non-marine Saline and Alkaline > Hypersaline | place: Deep Lake... | reverse complement strand
GTTTGGTTTTAGACACACCTTCAGCAAGCAGACGTTCTAACTAAGCGGCTTTGTGAAGTACTGATACTCTCCTTGGTGGGCCTTTGATTTGAATTGAAAGTTTGCGTTTTTCGCACCCCCTATCGAAACTCGTCCATTAAGTCCCTTTGCAAACTCATAGAGCTCGATGAACTCTTCGGCGGTCTTCTCGGAGATCTCTCCTTGCTTTTGTTTGAGTTTGAGATCTGAGTACAATTCAGATNCGACNCNACCAATAAATTCCGGGCCTGTTCGAGACATACTAATTTAAACGCGAATCTAATGGTAAATAGATACTCCAATCGGAGACTTCCCTCTGGGATAATATTATCCCTATTCTATAGATATTCATTTCTCGTTTAAGTCAAAGCGGAGAGATTCTATATTGTGAACAACATACCAGTCGACTCGATCTACCAATTCGGACTTCCTCCACCAGTTTCCAAGTTCACACTCCCCAACGTGTTATAAGTAGCTTCAACTAAAACTAACAATAATACGAGTAATTGGGTCTGGCTCGAATGCTTTTGTGGACTGTAGTTCCGCCCCAGACAACCCCCTTGACCCATCACAAACACTAATCAATGAAACTTGGACACCTTGCCGACATCCACCTCGGACATCGACAGTACGGACTGAACCAACGCGAAGACGACATGGCCAACACGTTCGAAGCGACACTCCGGCTCATCATGCAGGATGATCCTGACGCAATTCTCCTGCCTGGTGATTTATTCGACTCCCGTGACCTCCGTCCGAAGATCTTGGAAGCCGCCGAGCGGGGCCTGAGTGTCGTCCCAGACGACGTTCCAGTCCTCGTTTCTCGAGGCAACCACGACGAAAATTTAACGCCCCGAGATGTGACGTGGCTGAACTATCTCCACCGTCGGGAACACATCGTCTTGCTCGAAGCGGATTTACAGTCCAACCCAGAGGCCGCCCAGTTCGACCAACACAACGTCGACGACCTCGGAGAGGACTCGGGATTCTATGATGTCAAAATGGAGACTGGAACCGTCCGTGTGTTCGGATTGCAGTGGCGTGGAGCTCGGACCGACACCGCCCTCGAGAAGGCAGCAGCGGGGATCGAAGAAACTGCAGCAGCACACGGTGAGCCAGACTACACGATTCTCCTGGGTCACTTCGGCATCGAAGACGAGGTCCCTGCCCTCGGTGGCAACGTAACCCATGCAGAACTCCAACCAGTGCGTCAAGTGGTCGACTATCTCGCCTTAGGGCACATCCACAAACGATACGACTCGAGTGGCTGGATCTACAATCCCGGATCACCGGAGGCCCACTCTACGTCAGAAGCCCAGGATGACTGGGAACACGGCTACTATACCGTCGATCTGAGTGCGGATGACACGTACGATGGCCCTGGTCGACTGACTCACGATGTGACACATCATCGCGCTCGACGGCGTCCCTTCTACACTATTGATTTCGATGTCACCCCATACGAGACAGCGGGTGAACTCAGAACAGCGTTCCACGACCACGTCCAGCGTAAACAAGTCTCACTCCAGAGTATATTAGATCAAGACGAGTTCTTGTTGGGGACTGAACGCCGGCAACCGTTGCTTGACCTCCGATTCGAAGGGACGCTTCAATTCGATCGGACCAATTTCCGTGTCGACGAACTCGCCGAAGAGGCCCACAAAGCCTGTGATGCACTCTACGTGCAGACAAACACCAGCCGCGTCACGACCGCAGAGATCCAAGAGCTGTTGGCCGACCTCGACGATGACGAAGTGTTCATCGATGGTCGGTTACAGACTGCTGTCCTCGAACAGCGGGTCTTCGAGACAATCGCCACCGAATCCGAGTATAGTGACCACACAGATGAGGTAGCCACACTGCTCGGTAATGCACACCGCATGGCCCAAGATGGCGAGAGTGCCGACGATATCGCAGATGTTGTTTCAGACCACCGCCGAGAGCTGTTCCCAGAGGCTACAGCCGACGTGTCGCTGGATATCGATGAGGATCCTTTCGACGACAACGAGAGTGAAGACGACGAAACGAGTCAACAGACAGCCGCAGTACCCGGAGGTAAGGCCGAATGAAGATTATCGACGTAACCTTAGAAAACATCAAATCGTACGAAGACAGAACAACAATTCCCCTCCAGGGCGGCGTGAATGCAATTCTCGGTGAGAATGGCTCAGGGAAGTCGACCATCCAGGAGGCAATCGGATTTACCCTGTTTGATTCCCTACCGTTCACATACAACGAGTTCGTCCGTGAAGGAGAGTCCTCTGGGACAGTCGAAGTGACCATCGAAGTAGACGAACGGGATGGCAAGCAACAGTATCGTGTCACACGCTCTGCTGGGTATTCTAAGTATGGTATCGCACGGTACGACTCAACGAATGAGGAGTGGGTCGACCAGGATATTGACTCGAAGACAAAGTATATCGACTGGCTTTGTAACCGGTTCGATCTAGCGGATAGTGACGAACTACAAAGCCTCTGGGAGTCCTGTATTGGAGTCCCACAGACCCGGTTTTTGTCTGACTTCGCACAGACAAGTGGGGCACGGACGACGACGTTCGACGAGCTCCTGAATATCGATGCATACGAAGAATCCTGGAAACAACTGAAGCGAGCTCCCGATCATATCGAAGCCGAACGAGGGCGCGTCCGTGATACAATCCAAGAACTGAAAGGAGAAGTACAAAGTCTTCCCGACAAACGTGACGAAAAAAGCCAACTGGAAACCAAGATAGAAGAGTTGGCTGGTGAAATCTCGTCGGTGGAGGCAGACCTCGCGGAGGCCACCAGTCGATACGAGGAATTAGAGGCAATTCAAGAGCGAATTTCGGACCTCAAACAAAAGATAGAGCAGCAAAACCAGGCTATTGATGCCAAAGAATCGTCGCTGGAGACTGCTCGAAGCGAACTTGACGACGCACAAGAAGCCGCCAATCAGTGTGAGGCGGCTCGAGATAGACACGAATTGTACCTTGAAGCGAAAACCCGCCAGGAAGAACTCAAAGGGAAGTTAGACGAATTGGAAGCGTTGCGTGATGAACGCAAAACGAAGGACGCTGAACTCGGACAGTTGGAAGTACAACGAGAGGCGCTCGAAGAGCAAGTAGCAAAATATCAAGCCGCGACCGAAGGTCTTGAAGAACACGAAGCACAGAAGCAACGCTACGAAGAACTTGATGACCGGATCACCGAGCTGGAAGCCAGCGAGGATACTGTCGGCCGGCTTCGGGATGATATACAGGCAGTCGACACCGAGGCTCGAGAGGATCTGGCAGATCTCCGAGCAACGGTCGCCACGATCGACGAAATCGAAGCTGAAGCTGCTGAGGTGACTGATGCAACTGAGCTCCGGAGTCAAATCGGGGACAAGAAAGCCGAAATCAAAGCCTTAGAGGCTGAAAAAGATGAGTTGCGAGAGAAACTCGACCGTCTCGAAAACGCGGATGCTGATGCTCCATGTCCGACCTGCGGCAAGCCGATGGATGCAACCCATCGATTGGATACGATCGAAGAACGCGAGACACGACTCGAGGAAGCCCAGGCCGAACAAGAGACGATCCGTAGCGAGCTTACGGAACTCGAAGAACGGCTGGATGAAGCCGAAGCAGTCGAAGACCGGGTCGCCAAACTCGATATGTATCGGAGCAAAGCGTCTGACCTTCGAGAGGACCTTCGAGACCACTCTGAGAAGCGAACAGCGGCTCGTGAGGAGATTGCCTCGCTTCTTGAGGCCATAGACGAACTCCCCAGTCTCAGGGCCGACCTCGAGTCACTTGAGGATGCCAAGGAAGCCTTCTACAATGCACAAGCGCAGGTCACCGAATACGAAGACAAACCGGATGAACTCGAAGCCGTCGAGGAGTCGATCGAATCGCTCGAAGCTGACTTAGAGCAGTTAGACACAGAGATAGCAACTTTCGGCGATATCGAATCCGAACTCGAGACAGTCGAAGAGACACTCGAAACAACCGAAGACGACTACCAACAGTTCGAACGGAACGAACAAACAGCCAACAAACTAGATACACGAAAAGAAGCCGTCGACAATCTTGAGAGTGAATTTGAAGCACTCGAAGATGATCTCCAACAGTTGACAGCAGACCTCGAGACTCAGACCGAGGCGTTCGATCAAGACGAGTTCGACACACTCGACGAACAAATTGACGAGCTCACCGAAGAAGTTCACACTCTCTCAGCAACGCAATCTGAAAAAGAAAAGACGCTCGACAAAGTTGCTGACAAAGTCGAGGCCTTGGAAGACAAACTCGAGGAGCGAAACGCGAAAATCGAGACTCTCCGCGAACTCGCTGCAGACCAACAGTTCGCAACATGGGTCCGAGAGAACGTTCGTGAGGCCGGCCCGAAGATGCGTGATGTCATTACTGACCGCATCGGGAGACGTGCCGATACGATCTTCCGATCGATCCGCGGTCGGAAGGCCGAACAACTCGAATGGACCTCGGACTACGACATTGTCGTTGTCGATGCAGATGTTCGAAAGTCGTTTTCGACCCTCTCGGGTGGTGAGAAGATGGCCGCAGCGCTGGCCGTTCGGCTGGCCATCTTAGAGCAAATATCCGGGCTTGGCATTGCATTCCTCGACGAACCGACCGCGAATCTCGATCAAGACAAGAAGGCCAACCTCGTTTCGCAACTCAACAAACTGGATACGTTCGAACAGCTCACCGTCATCAGTCACGATTCGACGTTCGATACAATGACCGATTACAGCATTACCATCGAGAAGCCCGATCAGAGTTCAGCGGTGATGGGTGACTGATGGCGTTCGATAAAGCGGCCGTCGCGGCGGCCCTCGACGACAACGTTGGGTCAATTCGATCCTATCTCGAAGACGATGATAATCTCGTCGAACGATACCAGGAGGCCTTTCGTGGACTTCCAGACCGGGGGACCGCAAGCGAGCTTCGCGAGGAGTTGTCTTCGGTCTCCTATCCGGGGGCACTCCCAACTGAGTCCTTTGACAGTGTCGACTCACTTGTAGTCCATCACGGCGCCTCTGACGGGTGGGACAACCACGAGGCAGTCAACGACTGGGCACGAGAGATCTTGATGGACGTGCCGATGCTTGCGGTTGACGGCTCCGAACTACCGCCAACCACTCAGTTCAACGTTCCACTGGCGTATGTCCAAGCAGCGTGGTGTCTCAATCACCACTCGCCTGCGGGTCGACTCGAACGTGGTCGAACGGGGCGGCTCCTCACACCAGGGGATATCACACGGTCGGGTGGCCAAGACGGCGATGACGAGTATCGATTCGTCGACAGTTCACTCGTTGGACTCGAACGGTACGAACACGAGGCAGATTTGGTAGTCGAGAAAATCGAGGACTTGGCAGCCCAATACGAAGCCGGTGAGGTTGACCACAGACCCGTTGTGCTCTACGATGGCCCGCTCGTGGCTTCGTTTGCCAATCCGAGACGTCCGGCGATCCGAAATCGCTACCTGTCGGCTATCAGCCGTCTGATCGCTGCCAGTCAACACCACCAGATTCCGTTGATCGGGTACGTCGCTGGGACCAACGCAGTCGAACTGTCGAAGATGACGCGACTGCTCCTCAAAGATGATCTGGGTACCGATCGGACGATCCCCGACGCCCGGGTGTTGGCCGGGATGATGAGTCCATGGGGCGATTCGACAGTCCCGTTCCTCTGTCGGCGTGATGGGAGCGTCGACGCACTTACAACGACCTATCGTGGGGTCGAGTATGACTTCAGCCACGAGATTCACTTCTCGTATCTCAAGGTACCACCAGGCGAGGGCCTCGACCGGCTCGAATTCCCAAGCTGGATATTGGATACAGACGGTCCCGCTGGGTATGACAGTATGTACGAGTATGCTCTGGATGTTATCCGTGCTGAAGCAGGGGTCGGTCGGGGGTATCCTGAGGTTCTCCAGCAGGCCGACACCGACGCCGTGCTCGATCAACAGGATCGACAGCAGTTCCTCAGGCTCCTCCAGCAGTGGGCCAAAACAAACGATATCCCACTTGAATGGGATGCGAAAGCCCTCAGCAAGGAGCTCCGTCGACGATGACTCACACCACAACGAATCCGCCGATATGTTCTCTAGAGTGTGCTCGTCGTCATACTCCGCCGACAGTCTGGACAGGAGAGTCTGAATTGCAACCTAACCACGGCCTTGGAACCGTTATCTCCACGACTTGCCAACAATGACCAACACATCACAAACCAATCAATCCGACACTCAGACCGACCACATCACCGACTGTCTCGCGATCGGGAGTATCGTCAGTTCGAACAGCCATATGGACTACACCGTCGAGATTTTCAATGAGACGGACCGAGAGCAGGCGCCTGGTCCTGCCGACTGTGGGTTCGGTCAACCTGTCTTGATCCAGAAAACTGTACAAGACACTGAGTATGTCATCATGGGCGTTATCTACGACACACACCTTGTGGATCCCGACCAAGGCCGATCCGGACCACGGCTCGCACAGGGAGATCAAAAACAGTTCACGCCTGGGTACGTCGAAGAACGAACGAAATTAGCTGGCGTTGCTCTCCTCGGAACCGCGGTAGTCACTGCCGATGGAACAATCGAGAATCCAAGCCATCAGATGCCACGGTGGACACTCGATGTTGAGGATATCGTCGAGCGGTGTCCCGACGGTGTGACGCGTGCATTCCATACCGGAGAGAACGGTGGCATTCTGATCGCGTACATGGAGCGATTGTTAGACCTCGCCGGCTCTCTTGGTGCGGAAGTCATGTTGGCGTTGCTCGATCGGCTCCGAGGCTCATTCCCTGCCGACGAACACCAACGGGTACTGGACGTCATCGAGAAAGACGTTCGTTGGCAGTCTTCTGTCGACCGTGGGGTGATGCGATGAGTTCTCCTTCATCCTCGATTGGAGACAGTGGCAAACTCGTCGGCACGGTCGCTGGTCCTGGCGACGGTCCCAACGAATTCTTCATTGTCACCCCAGACGAGCAGGCAGTGAAGACAGGGGAGTTCATCACTTACTCAGTCACTGTCGAGAGCGAACCACAGGACGTGATTGCCCGAGTGACGAACCGAGAGCAAGCCCGTGGCCTTCCGGAGACGTTTATGGCCGACCCGAATGTCGCTCCCGAAACGGTCGCTGGAACCCTTGGCGTTCCGACCGAGGATATCGATCTGTACCGTCTCGAAGCCACCGTCATTGGATTTTACGACACCCAGATGCAGACGTTCGCCAACCCTCGGCAACTGCCTCAGCCAGGCACACGACTTCGGACGGCTCCAGATAAGATGTTGGAGGCTGTGCTTCCTAATTTGGGCGTTGACGAAGCCGACGCTCGAACCACGCGTGGTGAGGTAGATCTGAGTTCTGTCGACGTGACCCAGCGTGATGGGCTCGCCCATATGGGATGGCTTCTCAACCGTGAAACCGGGGCAGTCGACGTCCACGTGCCAATTGATGAGTTCGCTGCGACACACTTGGCTATCCTTGCCTCTACTGGCTCCGGGAAGTCCTACACGGCTGGTGTGTTGATGGAAGAGATGATGATGCCAGATGTCCGGGCCTCACTCCTCGTCTTTGATCCTCACGGCGAGTACGATACCCTCGCCGAGATGCGGGGCGAAGAGACATTCAGAGACGACAGTGGGTATCAACCGGAAGTAGAGTACTTCGATCCCGACAACCTCCAAATCCGCATTTCAGAACTGTCCATCGGTGATGTGATGTCGATCCTAGACAACCCCAGCGATCGGATGCAGGAGCGACTCGACGGAGGGTGGCGTGCGATGCAACAACGGGAGTCCAGAACTTGGGGCATTGACGACCTGTTGGCAGAGATGTACCAACAGTACGGTGAGGACGACTCAAGTGTGGGTGCCTTGGAGTGGCGGCTCCGACGTTCGATTCAGCGTAACGACCTATTTACGACCGATGTGAACGTCCCACTCGAGGAGCTCGTTGCGCCTGGCCGTTGTACAGTCCTTCAGATGGATACGCTGAGTCGACGTGACCAACAGATGATCGCGACGGTCCTTCTCCGACGTCTGTATCAAGCCCGTCTGGCTGCCGTCCGTGGTCGAGGCGATGATCCGAACTTCGACGGCGAAATAATCGATTTCCCGCTGTTTTCGCTCTTCGAAGAGGGCCATCGGTTTGCCCCAGCCACAGGAGAAGCCCCATCGTTGTCGATCATGCGAACGATCACTTCGGAGGGTCGAAAGTTCGGATTCGGACTCGGCATCATCAGTCAACGACCCTCGAAGATCGACCAAGATGTCCTTTCTCAGTGTGGGACACAGGTTACGATGAAGATCCAGAACCCTACCGATCAGGATGCGATCAAAAACAGCGTCGAAGCCGCAGGTGAGGACGTACTCCGTGAACTGCCAGGACTTACGCCAGGACAGGCAGTTGTCTCTGGGGATTCGATGAATACGCCTGTATTGATCCAGGTTCGAAGGCGCCACACCCAGCATGGGGCAGACAGTATCCCTGCAACACAGGAGTGGCGGACTGCCCATCAGCAACGTCGAGACCAGCCCAGCCGCTCTGAAAGTGCAGACATGGGGGGTGGAGAGTCAACTGGAGAGCAGAATTTACTGGGTGGGGAGTGACGAACCCCTCAGTAAATGGTGTGGCTAGTAACGATCTCAATCATCTTCACCGTGCCGTTGGCTATCGCCTACGCGGGTGTCTCTGAATAACTTTTTTCGGCGACGTCGACTGGCGATCACAACATTTCTAATTGACCATGATCGTGACCATTGATATATATTCGACCACAATCTGTTACCATCACGGTCTTAGCACGACCATCAGATTCGGTTTCTACAAAGCCTTCTTCAGCAAGACTATTGACATGACGTGCGACCGTACTCTTTGATTTATCCAGCTCGCTGGCAATGTCGGTTATCGAAAGAGGCGTATTCAGAGTCAGTAGTTCTGAAAGCAGTTTTGTCTCAGCATCTGTCGCCCTCCCCCGCAAATTAATCTCTGGGAGGCGACGAACACTGTTGTCTATATCTCCGACCTGAAGGATCGTGTCGATGAATCTCTCACTAGAGAAGGTTGCGACGACCAATGGGAATAGCAGTTCACGAGCACCGCCGCCGAGAATAACGATTGTTTCCCCACCTGCTGATCGGATAAGATCTATACAGTAAAGCACGCTTTCCACAAAATCAGTATATGGTAGGTGTTCTGTGTGGAGGCTGAGGTCTGGAACAACCTGCGTCAAGACGTCTGCAACCTCTTGATAGGCATCATCACCACGATCGGAACTGTTCGATGGTTGCAAGAGCACTACCTCATCTTCATCATCAAGCCCTTCGCTCAAAACAGGCCGAACGACCCGTCGACTGTCGAACCCCAACGGTGAAATGTATGTCCGCATGACTCTATCTGTGAGCCAACTCCTCGTTATTGTTCCGGATTTGTGCAACAGTAACCACGAAACGCGCACAGCCAACCCACTCAGAACGACTGGTTGACCGGATCGGTCGTCGAACTACCCCAATCATGTCCTAAATCAATGCAATAGTCGTGGAAATATTGCATAGCCGGTATTATTTTATCAGTAGAGATGGATTGTTACTCGCTCGCATTTAGCGATGCCAGATGGTAACCCCATTGGCATGGATAGAGACGTCTATATTATATTTCGTGTATTTTTTGCGATAATTTTTTAACACTGGATAGTAAATAGACATTTGTTCGCCCCACAGAGAAGGCCCACAATGGCCGATACGGGTAGCTAGAGCTATCTGTATTAACACGAGGATTGGCGTCCATCCGACACACGACGCCACGGGCGATTCCCAAGCCATCCCATGCCAGACCCACCCGACTCAAGCGAACCCACGTTGACGGACTTTATTGGAACACGAGATTCGTTTCTCGTGGTTCGAGACCCGCAACTCAAGAAAACAGGTACACAGGCACGTGCGCAACTACGGTCGCTACCGCTCTTTTCGGAGTTTGGTCTCGACCAGGTCGCTCACCCTGGTATCTACGACAATGGGTTGCGCCTCGTTGAGTACGAGCTGTACCCAAACGAAAATCTACGAGACGACGGCATCGCCGACGTCGAGTTTCCGTTGGTTCACTATGTTAGCCAAGAGATGCTGACCGGTGACCTACAAGACGACGACCGAGTGTATGATGACCAAGACATCATCCGTCGACTCCTCCGTGAACGCCCTGAGGGAGTCCCATACGTTCTGGTTACCGACACGAGCTCGCCACGGATACGTCACAAAGCAAATTAGTGCGACTGTCTCGTCGATGCTCGCAACCGGAAAATCGAAACATCTCGTTGTGACCGGCAAATACGGCAATGGGAAGTCACATACCCTCAAATATACCCGCTCACTGATCCGTGATCGTGAGGATGTCATTGTTGGCTATGTCGCACAACCGGGTGAAGGATTCCTTGACATCTACCACGAGTTCATCTATGATCTCGGGTTCAATCGTCTCCAAGAACTCGCCTATGAGTATCTTGCTTCGGTTACACGAGATATTACTGCTGCAACCCCGACCGGCGGGGAGGCAATGAAATCGCTATTTGATGAAGGTGAGATCCTGCTTTCGGAGATCATCCCCGAGGCGGTTCGCAGGCTGAGTGATGTGACCAAATTCGCAGACTTTGCTCGGGCGATGGTTCATATGGTCTATGAAGACACCAACCTGTATGCATGGCAGTGGCTTACTGCTGAGGGGATCCGATACGAGCAACGCAAGGAAATGGAGATCCACAGTGCACTTGACGATGACACAATGGGTGTCCGGGCGTTTACTGCTCTCAAGAATATTATTATTGATCTGGGCTATACTGGCATTTTCGTGTTCGTCGACGAATTCGAAAGCATCGCCCGTCTTTCGCCAAAGCATGAGCAGGCCACGCTGAACAGCATCAGGCACCTTATGGATCAAAACAGCTCGGGGCTGTGTATACTGTTTGGGTGTGCTCCCGAGGTTTGGCAGGATGTGATGAGCGAATACCACGCTTTTAGCGAGCGTATCGGCCAAGAGGTTGCGCTCCGTCCATTGACTTCCGAGAACCTCTATGAACTCGTTGAGGAGTATCTCGATCGCGAACGGACGTCGATCGAATCTGGGAGCACTATTCACCCGTTCTCCGAAGAAAGTCTTGAATTGATTCTTCAGCGTTCCCAGGGGAACGTCCGACAAATACTCTCTGTGTGTAGTCAGGTGCTTGATGATGCAGCAAATGACGGTATCTCGGAGATCTCTACGGAGTTCACACAAGAAGTTTTGTGATCACTGAATCGCCCCGAGGTCAAGCCTCGAGGCACCCCGCCTTGCTCATCTGTAGATGGTCACAAATGGTGGATCTATCTTTCTGCGAGGAGAGAATCCCACAACCCCTCTACAGTCCACCGTCGATAACAGGCCGTGAGTATGGATCCCTCTAATGTTGGTGCGAGCATCCTCTGGAAGCGGATACGAGATCACCGCACTGACGCCAAAGAACATCGCCCACAAAAGGCAGCGACTGCCTATCGTGAGGCCGCAGACGCTCTAAGTGCACTGGCCGATCTCAAGGGCGTCGACAGAGACGATGATATCGCCCAACTAAGACGAGCAGCCGAACGACTATAGGCTGGTGAGCCTCTCGATGATCAACTTGAGGGAGACTCAGAGTTCACCGAGGATACCGGGCGCAGAGCAAAACCCAAACAGGAGTCGACGGATGGCGAGTTCCGCTCCGTTGCAGAATCGTTCATCTCCTCGACAGATGCAGTCTGGGATGATGTCAGTGGACTCAACGATGTCGTCCGGACTGTCAAGCGGAGTGTTGCACTAGGCGCCGCCCAGGGGACAACCGTCTTCGCGACGAATCTCAGAGTTGGATTGGATGAGGCCGAGACGTTTTGTCGGCGCTACACCGCCGCTGGCAGATCGAAAACGAGTATAAGAGAATCAAGAGCGATTTCCTGGCGAAGACCTCATCGAAGGACTATCGGGTACGGCTGTTCTACTTCGTGTTCGCCGTGCTATTGTACAATATCTGGCGGTTGACCGATTTTCTGCTGAAAGCCGGTGTCGACGGTGAGATGGACTACGAACCTGTTCTGACGGCTGGCGAGTGTGTCGAGTTGGTTTGCTCAGCACTGATACCACCAGATTAACCGACTGAGGCCCTCTGAGCCCGCCACTCAGGAGTAGCAACGCTGTTCAGCCGTGACGAAATCTGCGGAAATTCCATTATCTGTCCAGCAATTGTGGCTGAAGGCCGCTGAATCGGTGTCTTTATGATGAAATCCACAACAGGTCGTCGTCAATTCAACTCGAAATTAGCCTATCCTCCGAAGCTGTGGGGTGACAGATGCCGCAGATTCCATATAGCGTCATATACTTTACCACACCACTCCGAAGCCACGTAAACGCCGATTTCACAAGCTACAGAAACGCTACCACCAATCCAATTTCTCACAATCTCCGATTTAGTCCACTGTACATTAGTCCAGTAATACACACAGGTTTTACTAGGGTCGCCGCTGTACGGGAAGCAAGAAAGATGGACACC
>Ga0065697_1003270_pt1 | contig 12563 bp, 10 predicted proteins | sample AntLakMe24m_08um_FD_59086 | JGI IMG/M metagenome (GOLD analysis project Ga0065697, IMG submission 59086) | Hypersaline microbial communities from Antarctic Deep Lake - 24m 0.8um v2 (version 3) | ecosystem: Environmental > Aquatic > Non-marine Saline and Alkaline > Hypersaline | place: Deep Lake... | reverse complement strand
CGGCGGCGATCTCGATCTACTTCCTGATCGTCGTCGCCGCCATTCTCGTGCTGCAGGGGGTTGGCAACAGCGGCTTCACGACAGTCCAAGAAAGATGATTCAGCCAGACACACACAACTCAGATCGAACCGACACACACGACCAACGCGCCGGGAGCCGACCCGGCTCGGGGGGCCAGCGATGAGTTCGGTCACCCTCGACTCGCTAACCAAACGGTACGGCTCCGAGACCGCCGTCGACGGCCTCGACCTCACGATCCGCGACGGCGAGGTGTTGGGGATCGTCGGCCCCTCGGGCTGCGGGAAGACCACCACGCTGCGGACGATCGCGGGGTTCGAAACACCCACCGAGGGCTGCGTTCGGTTCGACGACCGGGACGTGACCCACGTGCCGCCCGAACAGCGAAACGTCGGGTTGGTCTTCCAGTCGTACGCGCTGTTCGACACGATGAGCGTCCGCGAGAACGTTGCGTTCGGCCTGAAGATGCGCGACGTGCCGGAGGCCGAACGCCACGCCCGATCCGAGGAGCTGCTCGAAATGCTCGGTATCGGCGAGATGGCTGATCGACAGCCAGTAACGCTTTCAGGAGGGCAACAACAGCGTGTGGGTCTCGCACGAGCCCTCGCCATCGAGCCGAACATCCTCCTGCTGGACGAGCCGATGACCGGCCTTGATGCCACACTCAAAGACCGACTCCAGCGGGAGATCGGCTCGCTGCTCTCCGAACTCGAAACCACCGCGCTGTACGTCACTCACGATCAGTCGGAGGCGATGCAGATGTGTGATCGGATCGCCGTCATGAACAATGGAATCGCCGAGCAGGTCGACACACCCGCCGCGGTGTACGAAAGTCCCGAAACGGCGTTCGTCGCTGACTTCATCGGGACCTCGAACCTCCTGGAGGCGACGGCGATCGACGGCGCGCTCGATTTCGGCTTTCAGACGGTTGACGCGCCGTTTGTAAACGGCCTCCGGGGCGAGGTGACAGTCAGCGTTCGGCCTTCGGCGTTCCGCCTCGGCGAGGGGCCGCTAGATGTGAGCGTCGAGTCGGTCGACTATCTGGGCGAGCGCCGCCGCATTCGGGGACGGCTACCGAACGAGCAGTCGGTGGTGTTGGAAAGCACCAACGGCTACAGCCCGACCGCCGGCGAGACGATCTCGGTCGACCTCGATACGAGCGGTCTCCACGTCATTGGCGCAGGACAGGCAGATGGCTGACGATCACACAGAGGCAGCTGTGGGAGTACCGGAGACGGGAATCAGGATGGCCCAGCTTGACGAACCGACCGCGCCGACGTCGACACGGCTGGCTGTCCTCGCGGACCCACATATCGCCACCGAAGCCACCGGCACGCTGAAATGCTACCACCGAACCGAGATGTTCTTTGAGCGGGCTGTCGAGGGGGTTCGCTCAGCGAATCCGGATGCAGTGGTAGTCGCCGGTGATCTGACAAAGGATGGCGAGGCCCACAACGTCGACCGATACGAGGAACTCGCCGCGCCGCTGTCTGAGCCGCTCGTGATTCCCGGCAACCACGACGTCCCGAAAACGTACGTCGACCACGATGTCATGGCTATCGAGCGGTTCGCCGCCCGGTACACCGACTCCGGCTACCCCTTCCACGAGCACGTTGGCGGACTGGATTTGTACGGTCTCAACAGCGCGACGCTGCCGGACGGCTCGCTCCGCGAGACGTGGGGTGGCGAACTCTCGGCTCGACAGCTCTCGTGGCTCGATGAAAAACTCGCTAGGGACTCCGAGCGGGCGTCGACACCAGTTGTCCTCGTCCATCACAACGTGTTCGACCAACCCGAACACGACCGCGAGTTCGGTGGCAACTTCCAGTTGGCCAACAGCGAGCAACTGCTCGACTGTCTGGTCGACCACGCGCCGGTTCTCGTCGTCAGTGGCCATCATCACATCTCGTCGATTCACAGCACTGCTGGGGTTTCCGAGATCATCTCACCGGCGGTCTGTTCTTATCCACAATCGTATCTCCTCGTCGACGTCGGTCCCGACGGAACGTCGATCAGACGAGTTCCCCTACTGACTTCCTCGGAGCGGGCCGAAAGCTACATGCTGGGCGTGACGGGTTCAGAATTCGAACAGGGAATTCTCGATATCGCCACCGCCCGCATCCGGGACGAACCGCTTCAGTGAACCGTCGACGGGTTCTCGCAGGCGGGACCGCAGCCCTCAGCGCGCTCACCGGAGCCACACTGTCGACGCCGAGTCGATCGACAGCCATGAACGGTCGGCTTCAAATCGGCCTTTCGGCGGTCGTTCCCGAACCGTTCCGTGCCAGCGAGCGAGCCAGGGTCACGACGCAGTTGCGCAGCCGACTCGAACCGCGGACGTCGATCTCGATCGACCGACAGCTCGCCGAGACGGCACTCCTTCGGGGTGTAGCAACCGACCGGTACGACATGGTCGAACTCGGTGCTGTCGCGGGACGGATGGCCGTCGAAGCGGGAGTCGCCACGCCGCTCGTCCAGCCACAGTTGGCCGGTAGCTGGACGTATGAGGGGCAGCTTCATCGTATTGAGTCGACCGCAGACGAGCCGACAGATAGCCCACGGCTGGCCGGTGGGAGTCCGCTGTCGACGCCAACCCATGCCGCAGTCGACGCGCTACGTGCTGCCTCGTCGGTGGACCCTGAGGTGAGATGGCACACAGCAAGAGAGATTGCCCTCGGTTCGGATCGGTTCACGTTCCTCGCCAGCGACGAATTTACAGGCCCGACCGAGACGACAGTCGACCGGAACTACCGGCTTCCGGTCCCAGCACTCTACGCCCGGCGTCGACTCGGAGAGACCGAGATGCTTCGTGGTCTCTGTAGCTCCGTTGCTGGAGGCCAGAACTGGTTCGGAACAGTTCGTCGACCTCCTACTGAACCGGTTTCGGACTGGCTCGGGGAGCATTCGCAACCGAATCACTAACAGTGCTTGGCTTTACACGGTTAAATGAGCTTCCAGAATATACAGTATTGACAGCCAATGCCGCCAATTACGGACACTCAGTTTATAAACGTGTGGAGGCGTGTGAATTAAAGAGACGGTCGCGACGCTTCGGACGATTGAATCGGTATCGAAGAGTTGCTTGATTCCATCTTTGAATACTTATCAGATGTGCAATCGGGGTTAGCTTCTGACTCTGATGATGAGGCTCTTGGGGAGTCACCCGAGAGTTCTGCGGCTGATGGTACTACCGAAGAGGCAGACAAAGAGTCATCCTCCACCGGTGAGAGCGGAGAAGAGAATCCAGAGTTTGTTGAGGATGGAAAACTGGACGTGACGGAGACGAGTAGCGATTCTTAACTACTGGTTAGCCTGTCATCTCAGTACTGCGTTACAACGGAAGTGTGGTGTCTTCGATTTATATTTATACGATACTGTCACGTACAAAGAAAGATTCACTTGCAGGGTGGTGTAGTTTAATCGGTTTATCGTATAATTCGATTAGAATCTCGTGAGTATAGCATCTAATTGAGTCGATGGATGCCAAGTAGCCTATCTTTTAATCGGCTTCTCTTGACAATGCGTCCATGACCACCGATAGAGTCGACCCTCTTGATGATCTTGCTATCAAGGTCGACGATGAATTTGCTTCCTACAGAGAGTCTAACAAATTTAAACGACCTTACTCGTCAATTATTTGAGTAACTCTGGACACTCTACGTTGATCGTCCATGTCTACTGGAAAGAAGCCGAGGCATTGGCTGATGAGGTTGAAGACTTTCTCACAGGATCGAGTACTGGTACGATTTTGAAGTTGAGGTTTGTGAAGTAGCGCCGTTCAGTGGGCTACAGCATGAGGTTCATCAACAGGAAGCAGTGATTACATCGATAGTGCCATGGAGGTCATAATTCAGCTTCAATCTCCTCAATCGCCGTGTCTAGTATCTCGTTGATAACAGGTGCAACCATAATATGCTCTTTCGCTGCTTGCTGTAGGGTTCCGTAGTAGCTCTCGGGGAGTTCTGATTTGACTACAGAGTAGGTTTTCTCGGTGAGTTGTGGATTGCTTTTGCCTACACCCGGGCCCTTGTCAATGTCATATGTGCCAAGTAGCGGGTCTAAGTCATCAACAAACTGCTCACTCATGAAGAGCTCCTTGAATCGTGCACGGTAGCGCGAACTCCCCGGCCACCGAAGTTGCATGGTTAGCTTCCCATCAGTAAACGATGATTGATTGCGAATAAGATGAACAAAGTGCATCTCTACACTTGCATCGTCTATATCTAATCCTTCGTCCTGCCTCCATTTTGTATGATAAATCTGTCCGTATTTCGAGGGATTAGTATGCCAGTCTTCACTCCAATTTTCGGGGAGATATCCTTCGATGAACCTCCGTCTCCAATTCTGTTCTTCATATTCGTACACGGTCTGTAAGCCTTCTTTGGCTTCACGAATCGCATCTTCGTGACTGAAGTACAGTCGCATCTTCTCCTGTGCAGTCTGAATGTGTTCGTCTTGAGTCATGTCTTGTTGAATTGTGTCAAGGAAGTCGCTTAGCTGTGCTGTGGTTCTATTTGGATATCGTCCTTGGCGGTTCGTCAAAAGCGGCTTGAACCATTCTCTGACCTGTCGCCAGGTGATATTCACAAATTCGGGGGCACTTGCTTCAGGGCGGTCTGGACGTCTAATATACACATAGTGATGACTGTAGTCTGGAAACTGTTTTTTGAGAGTGTTTCCGATATAGTCGTCATCAACGTAGCGCTGAGTCTGATTCTGACCTTCTGGTGAGTAGAGTTTCAGCTCGCAACAGACGAAGAACTCTTCAGGGTCTTGGATAACGATATCTGGAATGTTGTTGTTTGGCGAACCTACTTCCTCATCTACCTCAACATCATCTGAAACCCGAGTGGGAACTTCCTCATCCGATACGCTATCCAAGCCTCGGAGGAATTCTACCAAGGCATCCGTTCCTAATCCATGGTTTGCATCTGGATTGACGAAATACTTGAGGTAGTTCTGCCATGCTTCCTCTATGTCGGCTTGGTTCTGGATTTGCAGCGTCGTCTGAGGTGGACGTTCAGGTGATGGGATTTTGTCTATGGCTGTGTCGAGTTCACCGAGTTCTTTTCTCACTTTCGCTACCGATATCTCCTTAACCCCTTCCTCCAAACCAGCCAAGTCGTCAGAAACCTGTGCCGTCTGCTGCTCAACCCCCGTTTCCAAGTCGGAGATGATGTTTTTCACGTCATAAAAAGGGTCGTCTGCATCCACTAAATATGGAATCTCAGGTAGAATGTAAGAAACTAACGGTTAGATGGACATGTTGTTATCATAGCGGATAGAAAGACTTGGAATGTTTCTTCGCTGATCTAGGAAACAACATACAGCCTATCAATCTCGGTACTCCTATGTTACAATGTATCGAGATGATCATCCGCCATTTTGGATCGACGCGTATGACGTTACCCCTTGGAACGATCTTCAGACTGTTTAGCAACTAATCTACAACACCTGTTCGGTCGCTCGATCCGAGATTGCCGAGATAGGTTAACCAACATAGCCCGAATTTGTCCACGCTTTATTGGTTAAGAAGCATCTGATCGAGGTATTGTCATCCCCTCTATGCAGTCCTACTCCCAACCACCCTCTCCGACCTTTCTTCTGACTGAACTAGCTGTCGGTGGTATTCTAACTGAGCTATCCTCATTTGACAAGCATTCGTATCTGTACCCATCAGAGATTCCTTCTGCGTATGATTATATTTCGTAGAGGCGACGATTTTATCACCCAGTTAGTATGGATATATGTATGTCAATTCTCTACACCGGGATATACGGTTCACAATCAGGAAGTGCCGTTAGATGAGTGAACGAATGGCACTTGATGGAACGCTCTTGTCAGTTCCCTTCGGGCAATCGTCGACAGGATCTGCGGTGACTGAAGCATATCGTGATCTGTGTGAAGAGTACGAACCAGAGAATGTGCTTGTCTTGACCGGGTCTCCAACCAGTATGGAGACGTTTGAGACGCTGTTGAGCGATATAGTTCCCGGTGCTGGTGTGGCACGTGTATCGTCTCTTATTGTTCATGCGACCGATATCGTCCATACCGTCACTGATCAGGCGGTTCTATCCGAATCTGCACGTCGGGAACTCGTTCATCGGTTTCTCCGTGATCGGGAGTGGGAGACAGCGTACTTTGAACGAGTGTCGGAATTCGACTCCTTCACTGGGGATATTGCACAGCTCATGGAGACGGTAACGTGGCAGGATGCGACACTTGATCAGACCCCTGCACTCATTGAAATCCAAACTGTCATCCAAGAGTTCCACGACTGGCTTGCTGAATACGGTTATATTGAGCACAGTCAACTACTCAGAACAGCGGTCGACCAACTGCAAGACCGTGAGAAGTGGGAGACCGTCGTGGATTTCGATGTCGTCCTTGCTGTTGAATTTGAGGAATTTTTCCCACTTGACCGCGAGTATTTGTCTGCACTAACAGACGGTCTTGAACTTGTGTGCATCACTGAACGAGATAGTAGTGTGAGTCGAACGGGTATCGAAACTGGCCACATTACTGACCACGTTTCACTCAACTCTGAGTCTGCTGGTGAGGTGAGTCCACCATCGTCTAGACCAGAAGCGACAGCGCAGTATTTGTCGACTGGTACCGTCCCAGAAGATCCAGAGGCAGGTACTGTATCAGTGCTACACGCAGACTCTGCAGACGAGCAACTCAACCTCGTGGCTGATGAAATCGAACGGCTACGAGACGTCCATGACTGGCAGTACAGTGACTTTGCTGTGGGACTTGGACAAGGGGGCGATGCTGTCTCTGAAGCAATCGAAGAGCTCACACAGGCCGGAGTTCCTACGCAATCGACGACTGTCACAGGGTTCGGTGACGATCCCGCAGTTCGGGAATTGGTGCAAATCACGCAGTACCTAGCTAATAAATTGGATGATACAGAACCAACAGTAGGTAACGCAGAAGAGATCGATACTGCGCTGATTGAGAGCATTGACGATGATGAAGAGTCGCTTAGCAACACATTGCGTCGGTGGGCAACGGAGTCTGGATTGAAGTCCAAGATCGCAGAGCGTGCCTCGCCGCTTGATGCACGCTCGCAGTTTGGGAATGTCAGACGGGTTTTCTCGATGGCGGAATTCGTCGATAAAACGGAATTTATCGAAGCATCGTGGCCGGTGTTCGCAGAGATGCTGGAACGAGCCCACAAGCATGCTGGAACGGAAACACGGACCAGCGCGATAGATCGTGATGGCGGCGTGCGCGTTGATCAGTTGCATGCCCTCAAGAACGGATCATGGCAGGTGGTATTCGTCCCCGATGTTGTCGATCAGAACTATCCTGGAGAGCTGGTTCTGACACCACTGTTCCCGCGAGAACAGGTACTCGGAATGTCCGACTTCCCAGGTGTGACAGACGTCACTGAAAGCGAGGTACAATCAACATTCCAGACAACGTCGACGGCATCGAGCCAACCGATCACGCAGTATCATGTAGAACAGATGCGGAGACGGTTGGCAGTAGGCGCGAATGCAGCCGCAGAGTACCTCTACTTCTGCCTGTATGATCACGAAGGTGGGGGACTCGACGAACAGGTCCAGCCGTCGCGGTTTCTCGTTGACGCCTACCACCAATTGCCTTGGATTGACACCGCACAAGAAGATCAAATTCGGAGTGAGCGGCGGGCGACCGAGTTCGCGCTGTCACGTATCGATCGTGCATTGGCCGACGTGCGGCGGACACAGAGCCGTGAGGTAACCATTTCGCTTGATGACCTATCGAACGACCTTGGTGAGATCGAACGGGTGTTAGCGGCTAGTGGTGAGCGTGGAGAGGCGATGAGAGATGCACTTCGTGTACGGGTAGACTTCGCCTCAGGGAGGGTCCGTCGTGAGTGAGTCTGTAGCCCTGTCGCCAACGCGACTCGCCACGTATGCGACGTGCCCCCGACAGTACGAGTACAGTTACGCAAAGGACGTCTCTTCTCCTGACGAGACAAAACTGTACCTGTATCAAGGAAAGGCGTATCACGAGATGATTGAGACGGTGTGTGAACAGACCGAGCGTGAGGACGAGGCAGCCGAGATTTTCGACCGTGCTATGGAGACGTTCGACGAAACGTGGGCCAAACACATCGACCCTGAGGAGTATGCATCAAGAGCCCATCAAGAGTACCAGCGACGTGAGACCCTCGCTGGCATCAAATCGTTCTTCGACCCGGACGATGGCGATGGCATCAAGCACGCACGAACGTCTGTAGCGACGGAGAAATGGATCGAATGCGAGCGAGACGGACTTGAACTACACGGCTACACCGACAATGTACTGCGAGACGGAGACACGTTACATCTGATCGATTATAAGCGGAATGTCAGTGGCATTCTCGGCCATTGGAGTGGAGATAGGCTTGTCGACCACCTGAATGGAGACGCTCATGAGGCCAAACGTGTCAAGAACGCCTTCCAAACAGCAGCCTACATCGAGGGCATCAAGGATTCATCGTTATACGAACCGGGAATGNCGGTTCGGTTCAGTTTCTATGGGTTGCTACACAGCACGGACGTTCACAGCACACCGAGTGGCTACGAAATCGAGGCGAGCGGGAAACCACGAGAGACTACGCAGGCGTATGAGGAGTACTACTCCACCATTTGGGACCTGATCAAAGCAGCTCATGATGGAATCACGAACGAAGCCTACGACCCCGAACCGTTCGATCTCATTCGGACAGAAGCCTGTGACGATTGTGATTACCAAGCTATGTGTGCAGACTACATCACCACGGAGATTAGCCAATGACCGACGATCAACACGCAACTCACCCGTCGTGGGTGCCGACAGTTGAGACAGACGGAGAGCCAAAACCTCAGCAAGAGACCATCATCGAGTCGACGGCATACCCAATGCGAGTCCTTGCTGGGGCGGGCACAGGCAAGACGTTCACGATGGTCCGGAAGATCGAACACCTGATCGACGAAGAGGACGTATCTCCGGATCGAATACTCGCACTCACGTTTACGAACAACGCAGCCGACTCGATGCAAGAAAAACTGCAGGAGAAACTCGGCACTGCGGGGTATGACGTCGAGGCATACACCTACCACTCGATTTGTAACGCGATACTCCAGGATTATGCGTATTCAGCCGGTATTCGACCCGGACTTCGACGTGGCAACCGACGGCGAAAAATACGCGGTCATACTTGATGTTCTCGACGAGATCGAGTATCGGTCAGTCAAGCCAAACGTGTACGGACCCGATTCGTACGGAAGTGGGGCTACCGATGCGTTGACGAACTTCATCAGCTCGATGAAACGGAGTGGGATCTCACCAGCTGCTGTCGAGACGTATCTTGGCCCTGCAGACAGACTGTACGAACTCGCCGATCTCTCGTCGACGATAGAAGGCAGTGCGAGCGACCACCTTGGTGGCCGGTCAGTTGGGTCTGTGCTCGATGGGCTTCCGGCGATGTGTGAGACACTTCTTACTGCTCGTGAAGATCTCGGTAACTCTGGTATCGAAGCAAGCATTGCCACGTTCCTCGATGGATTGGTCGCTCTGTGCGAGTCGCTCATCGAAGCGTTCGGAGCACACGAGGACGGAACCCGAGAACTACCGGAGTACGCACATAAGATCCCAAAATACGTGTTCGGAGGTTACAGCAGCGGAGCACCGAAAGGTATCCCGGACGTAGGCCTCGAACTCCCCGAGTATCTCGACGATTTTCTAGATGACTGTCTCCAAGCGCGTGATCTTGTCACCGGATACGCCGCCTACGAACAGCAGTTATCCGAGCAGAACCTCCTCGATTACGATGATCTCGTCGTTGAGACCGTCGAGCTACTCCAAAGTGGTGCCGCTGAAGAAATCGCATCACGGTGGGACTACGTCTTCTGTGACGAGTTTCAGGATACCGACCGGTTGCAGTTCGATCTTGTCACCTCGCTCGTCAGCGACGAGAATCTGTTTGTAGTCGGTGATGACGACCAAGCGATCTACGAGTGGCGTGGTGCCAACGTCGCCAACATCACCGAGAAATTAGACCGGGCATTTGGTGATGCACTTGCTGATGAACCACTTGAACAGAACTTTCGATCTCGACAACCAATCTTAGACCTCGCTAATGCGGCTCTCGAAGAAGTAGAGGGACGGGAAGACGGCAAGACGTTGACTCGCGTTGAGGAACCTGAGTACGAGAGCGATACAGTTGTTACAGTTGAGGAAGCCGACGATGAGGACAAACGAGCAGATCAGCTCGTCACTGTCGTCCAGAACATGCTGGTAGGCACAGCGAGCGAGCTCGACCGAGCATATGAGCCGGGTGACATCGCATTGCTTGTCCGGAAGAACAAGCATGCAGAGCCGATTCTCGAACAGTTCGAGGATGTTGGAATCCCATATCAAGTTGCTGGAGACCTCGCAACAGACTCTATTGGCATCAACACCGTTGTCGCGTATCTCAAAGCCCTTGCTAGACCTCAGACTGATGAGGTAAGTTGGAATCGGGTCCTCCTGATGCGGTATCGTCTCACCGAAACGGACCTACATCAGCTCAACATACGCGACGAGACGCTGATTACGGCATTGCTTGAGGCTCCCTTGGACGAGTTCGAAGAACCAGAACGAGTTCAGACTGCAAGATCACATATCTCGAACCTGCTTGAAATCCGTGGTAACACATCATTGGCCCACCTCTACCGAGAACTCAAATCGGAGACTAATATTGAGTGGTACCTAAGCGAGCAAGATCGCCGTAGTCTCCAGCAGTTAGAGGAGGTCGTCGACGAGTTCGGTGACGACGTTGTCCAACCGTCACTGACGAGCACGTTCATCGAAGCGCTTCGGCATCACGATGAAGTCTTCATCGAGAATGGTGGAACACCGACTGACCAACCCGAGTTGGCAGATGACGCTGTGAACGTGATGACGATCCACAAAAGTAAAGGTCTAGATTTCCCGGTTGTGTTGATGCCACGATTAACAGCCGATGAGTGGGAACCGCGTGGTCGCTCGTATGATGCGCTGGAGGCCTCGCTCACCGATGGCCCCGAGGCTGCATTTACCGAAGACTTCGTGGCCAACGACAGGCGAGAAACTCGGCGTGTACTGCATGTTGGCATGACGCGCGCCGAAGACATACTCGTTCTCCACGGTGGCAGCGACGATGAAGAGTTAACAGATGATTCGATCCAAGAGTTTCTGAGCGAAATACTCGGGACACAGCTCCCATGGCAACCGGATGCGGGACACCTCCCGATCTGGCAGGATATCCAGCGCTGTCTCCCGCCCGAAGCAGTCGACTGGACGGACTCGTTGGCCGAAAGCGTCGTTGGTGACATCGGTGGCAGCGTGACACAAAACGGTGAGACACTCACTGTGGACGCTGCAACTGACCGCATATTAGCTCTTAGTAACAGTCTCCTAGAGGGCACTATCGAGAGTAGATCACAATCTCGCCTCACCATTGAGAGGCTTACCGGGCCACCCGAAGCCGCACCGGACATCCAACACAGCTACACCTCACTCAAATCCTTCGACGACTGCCCGCGGCAACATTACCTCGATTATGTTGTCAAGGCGTTCCGAGATTATACACCGAATTATGAGGATTGGACTGAAAGCGACGATGGCCCGTCACAGCAGACTATTGGAATCCTATTCCACGATACAGCTGAAATTGCTGCTGACGAGAATGTCACTTCACGCGAAGGCTGGTATACTATCTGTGAACGACTTGCGACTCAGCAACGCGCACACAACGCACTCCCTGCGGCTAAAGCCTGTATCGACCGATATTTCGAGCTCGACATCAGCGACTGGGAGGTCGTCGATGCGGAACGTGAATTTGCAATGTCTATCAACGGCGAGGAAATCGTCGGGTATATTGACGCCGTCTATCGGACGCCTACCGACGAGCTCGTCGTTATTGATTACAAGGCTACCCAGCGTGAGCGAGATATCCAGGAGAACAAGCAATTGCCACTGTATCTCCTCGCGTGTCGTGATCTGTACGACGAACCGATTCATCGTGCAGGCTACGCATACGTCGGCCAGCTGGGCCCGAATACAGACCACCGGTCGTTCACCGATAGCGAACTGGATGCAGTGAAACAAGAGATTGAGGGCCTACTATCGGAGATTAGTGACCTCTCGTATGAGAAATTTGTTGCTGATGCACACTGCCAGTGGTGTACACACAACGAGCTTTCGTGTGCCCCCGACGCTCTCCGAGACTAAGCGCGACTCGGTTCTGGAATTTATATAGCGCCATATAATTTATTGTCTTCGCGGGTTATTCCACCGTTTATAGCGTGGGTTACGCAGACTCTCGCAGTCAGCGTAACCCATAAACTTATAATTAATCCTACTGAATGGCTGAACAACCAGAATATGGGACTCTTAAAATCACCACAGGAGACCGCGAGCGGGCTTCTCCCTCGAAATCAGCGCTCAGGATTACCACTGAGCCAGACAGTTGGAGTATAACCCAATGAGCCACTCTAAGGTCGGTAAGGAGCTTGAAGCACAACCAACACCCTCATTCGACGATATCCGGTGGTCGACCTGCTCAC
>Ga0065697_1000345_pt1 | contig 12589 bp, 17 predicted proteins | sample AntLakMe24m_08um_FD_59086 | JGI IMG/M metagenome (GOLD analysis project Ga0065697, IMG submission 59086) | Hypersaline microbial communities from Antarctic Deep Lake - 24m 0.8um v2 (version 3) | ecosystem: Environmental > Aquatic > Non-marine Saline and Alkaline > Hypersaline | place: Deep Lake... | reverse complement strand
ACCTCAACAAACCGAAGAGCCTGCTGCTCGTCGCTATCATGCTGGTCGCGGCGGTCGGCGGCGCAATGGCTGCGGCGCCAGTCGTCAACACCGAGACCACGGACACGACCTACACCTCGGACCTGACCGACGGCGGCACGCAGGCGTACAACGCGACAACTAGCACGAACTTCTCGTGGAGTGCTGACTCCGCGAACAGCAAGATCGTCATCGAACAGGGCAACGACACGCTCTACACAGCCACACCGCAGAACCCCGAGGGTGTCGACACCGACACCTCCGGAACGAACGACACGTGGTACTTCAACACCACCTTGGCTAACGACGGCAGCGACTACTCCGGCCTCGACGCCGACGCCGGCGAGTCCGTGACGCTGAACGTCACGCTCATCAACAACACCGAGGCGACCAACCCCGACACGACGAACGTCTCGTACACGTTCGCGAACGGCAACGAAGTAGCCTTCGAGGACGTTGAGGGCGACAACGTCGAGACACCTGGCGAGGCCGGCTACCTCGCCTCGCTGTTCAGCAGCGATGACGAGACCGACGCCGCAAAAACCGACTCCACGGTCGGCATCGCTGGCAACGAGACCAAGACGGTGACCATGTCGGTCGCTGGGGACGACACTCGGTGACGCGCTCGACGCCTCCGCAGAGGAGACTGACGAGGGCGACATCATGTGGAGTTCGACAACGGGTCTGGAGGGCGACTACATCCTCATCGCGAACGAGGAAGCGCCCGACAAGGACTGGTTCGACGACTCGTCGACCTATGCGACCTACGACAGCGGCGCGCAGACGCTGACGTACCACAACGTCAACGAGCGCGTCGACGAGGATGCGAAGGACGTTGAGCTGTCGGCCACTGGCAACGACGGCCTGGGTCTGCGAAACACGGCCTCGATNCTCACGAGCTACGACGCCTCGACCACGACCGCGTGGACGGCGGCAATTGCAAACGCCGACTGGTCCGAGCCGGACTGGGAGGAAGCTGACTCGTAGAGACGCCTCCTAGCACAGTTTTCTGACAGCTCAATACCCCTACACGGCCGCTCCCGAAGAGCAGCGGCCAGCCCGTTCGGTTTGGACCGAGGTTCGACTCCTCGGGCGGGCTTGAGGTTCAGATACAGATGCACAAGTTATCCGACCGACTGACCGCACAGACAGACGACCACGACTGCGGCGACGCTGTCGAACCGGCGCCCACGCAGGCAGGGGCTCGCTTCGAGTGCCAGTCCTGTGGGGCGCTGTTCAAGCGGGCCGTCGCAACATGAAGCGCTCACTGCTCCTGTCGGTGATGCTGATCACCGCGATGGTCGGTGGGGCTGCTGTCGCTCCTGCCAACGTCGCCGCCCAGGAAGACGACGGCTCGTTNTTCGACGGGCTGGTCTCCGGTGAGGGTGGCATCGGCGCCTGGCTCGCCAGCCAGACAGGCGGCTTCTCTCGGTGGTTCGCTTCAACCTTCGGCGATGACGAGGGCAACGCGACCGAGCACGCTGATGCGTTTGCCGAGGAGTTCAACGCCGAGAACGCGACCATCGAGGCTTACGCGAACCAGCGCCTCAATGCCGACGACCAGCACGACGTGTTCGCGGTCTACTTCCACGATCGTGACGGCGGGAACGTGACTCGCTACGTGGTCGCGAACGCCTCGAACGGTAACTGGTCGAACTCCCGAGTCCTGACGCCGGCGGAGTTCAACGCGACCAACCGCACACAAGACCAGTACGTCAGTCTGGACTGGTACCAGTCGGAAGCGGCTGGCGACGAGCTCGACGAATTCGTTGAGGAGTATGCCGAACCGAACGAGAACCTGAGCACTGGCTACCGAGCGAAGATCCTCGCGAAGTACGGCGCTCCGGAGTCCTCGATGTGGAATTCGACGGAGGGAGACGATGCCTAAGACACGAACTGTACGGTACGACGAACTGATCGAGGCGATGAGTACACTCTCCTTCGGAGGTGACCCAGATGCCCGCCAGTGACACCCTGAGGAAAGGCCTCAGCCGCCTGGNTTCGCTGTTCTGGATGCTGTTGATGCTCCCGGTCCAAGGGCTTCGATTCCTCGGAGCCCAGGCTCGTGGGACGTGGCAGAACCTCGGCAGAGGGTGGGGACTACCTGACCTTCGACAACATCCTCCCGCCGAGCATCACTGGAACCATCCAGTGGTTCATCGAGACGATTCCGAAGCTGCTGGGCATCCGGTCGACGAGTCCGTGGCAGCAGGTCGGAGCTGCGGTCTCAGTCATCGGGTTTGCGCTGCTCGCGACCGTGCTCTCCGGTGGCTGGCTGATCGGGACCGTTGTCATCGTCGCGGGCCTGGGCTCCATCGGCTTCGTCCGATTCGTTCCCGCGGTCAACGACAAGTGGAACGAATGGGGCGCGGCCCTCCCGATAAAGAACGACTACGACGTGCCTCGTTGGAAGAGGGACTGACCATGCCGGACATCAGACGCCGGCTCCGGTCTGTCGATCTTCCAGGGCGAGAGGAGTTCACGCTACGGAACGCATTCCGGTGGACTTCCCGCGGCCTCTTCGTGGGTGTGTTCCTGCTCGCGGTGTCGCTGTCGTTCGGAGCCGACGCCATCGCGTTTGCGCTACTGGGCTCCGTTCTGCTCGCACAGATGCTCTACGTCGTGCTGCCTGTCGAGCGAATCCGAGCGCGGGCCTACCGACTCTGGTCGGGAGAGGCTGGGGNGGACGCCTACGAGGAGCTCGAAGAACGCGGGGGCCGGTTGCGATGACGTCCTCGAGGACGAGCGCTCTGGTGGTCGTCCTCCTGGTCGCGACGCTCGCGGTGCCGTTCGGCACGACGCCGGCGGCCGCGTCAACCCAAGCGGACTGCTCGAACCGTGTGGTCTACGATGCATTCCGGTTCGACAACGCAACCGTCGACGCNGCGGCCAACGGNTCGGCCACGNCNACNGCNCAGAACACGGNAGTACGNGTCGANCAGGCGACGGGCTTCNTCCGGATCAACGCNACCAACCCGAACGGCTACTGCGTCGAGTTCCGGGTCAACATCGCGCCGTCGGTCGTCTCGCCAGCCGAGCTGGGCGACGTCGACAGCAACGACGGCGCCTATACAGCGGGCTGGCACGCAGTTCGTGACCTTGACCGCGATGAGATATACACGCAGGTCGTGTTCACACTCCCGGCCGGAGAGACAGCCAGTTTCGCACCATCGAAGCTCCGAGTGAAGAGCCTCGCCTGGACAGGGACTGCCAAGGACACCGGCGGCTCCTGGTGGGAGTCGGTCTCGGACTATTCCTTCGGCGAGGAGGAGAAACTCGAGAAGCGGACCTACCGTTTCTCGGCGACGAACTCAACCGAGACCATCACCGTCTCGCTGGCGCAACGAGTCGACAGGCCGCACCATCGAGGATTGGACGGCGATGTACCGAACGAGCAACGGGTCGGCGTGGACACCCGTCTCGACCGATACAGAGGCACCTGTATTCGTCCGCCAAGTCAGCGACCACCGACTCCAGTTCGTGTTCAACGACCCGGACGCGGAAGTCCGGTTCACTGCCGAGCCGACACGCTGGGACAAGGTCAAGCACTCCTGGGAGTCTTGGACTGCTGGCGCCAGCGGCATCGACGAGTTCCTCGAGGGGCTATTCGACTGATCACAAAACCATGACAAGCAACTTCGAACGAATCGCGTGGGGTATCGCACTCCTGGCGTTCGCTCCGGCGCTGTGGGTGATGAGCGGCTTCGCGGTCGCTGCTGCCATCGCCTTCGGCGTCTTGAGCCTGTTCTACGGCGGCCGGTACGGAGTCCGGATTTACGAACAGCAGAACGTCGGGAAGAAAGCCGGACGTCTCGATATCAACAGTCGGCTGAACGGTGGGAAGGGCGGCAAGAACTGGGGGCGAAAGTAGATGGCCGAGTTGGTGATGGTGGTCATCGCGCTTCTGCTGTCGGTCGTGATTGGGCTCTGGCTCTTCGCGAAGTTCTCGGCCGGCGGCGANGTGGCCGTCGCGAGCTTCGGGCTGATTCGGAACGGTTCGACTGCGTTCATCGGGTTCCTCCTGATCATCTCTGGAGCGTGGCCGTTGGTCCTCCTCGGCGGGTCGTTCATCATCATGGCCGTGTTCCTGGGGTCGACCCATGCGAAGAACCTCGATGAGAAAACAAGTCTCCGGAAGAAGATCGCAGGATGAATCGAGCGACCAACTCGCGGGCCTCACGGCCCGTCTTTTTTGATGGCGGGAGTATTGTAACGAGTTCGACCGAGAGAGCGGCTCACCCCTCGATATGTGCCGGGCAACCAGCACAGTAACCGAGGTCGGAGTCGGACAGATGCAGTTCTACATCCCGCACGAAGTCAGCCGCGACTGCGTGTTCAATCCTGGCGACGAGTTCGAAGTGCGAGCCGTCACCGGCGTGGGACTGCTCCTGATTAACCCCGACGCGACGCCGACTGCTGAGGACCTCCTCGACGTGCTCGAGGAGTAACCGATTACCTGATTCATCATGCAACACGCAACCGACCAGCGACAGTACCGCCCCGACAGCCTCGCATGGCTGTCCGGAGAACTCCGCGACGAGGTACAGTTCGTCGACGACCGTGACCTGAAAGGCCGCATCTACCAGTGGCTTCGCGACGTATCCGAGCTCCCTGGTGGGGATGTACTGGACATCGTCGACCATCACCTCACCACCGTCCGCCAGCAAACCGGCGAAGACGCAGAGGGAATGGGCGAATTCGCGATGCGGCGGATCGGCGGCGATGGAACGGAGAATTTCCCGACCTCCTGCGAGGGCTGTGAGCACTACGGAACTCGATGCCCCGTGTTCGTCGACCCGCTCGAGAGCGACCGCCGCGAGCAACTTCAAGACGAACACGCCGATTCAGACACCAGCGAGAAGCGGCGTGCCTACCGTCGCTACGCGGAAGCCGTGGGCTGCCACCAGATCACTGGGGCACTCGCCGACCACGTCGAACAGTACCAGGAGCTCCAGCAGCGCGGGATGAGCCTGCTCGAAGAGAGCGACACCGTCCTCGGATTCACGGGCGACGCCAACGAGGCAGCCCGTGTCGAAGCCGAGGCGACCCAGGAGGGCCGGTAGATGGTGAACGTCCTCCTGGTCGGGATAATCGCCGTAGNGATCGTCTTGCTCATNCTCGGAGCGCTGGACCGATGGAACGTCTTCGGTGACGACCGCGAGAACGAAGCCAGCGGCACCGACCGGGTGAAACAGGAAGCCCGCCGTGAAGGCGACTTCAGCGTCTCGCTGCTCAAAAAGCACAAGACGCTGACTCTCCCGGCGAAAGTCGTCGTCGTGAGTCTGGGCGCGCTCGTGCTCGCGACCGGCGTCTTCGCATACTTCTCGCTGAAGAACGGTGCGCCGGTCGAGGTTCCGTATGCGAATACGCTCGAGGCTGGCGGTATCGCTGTCGTCGCCATTACGGGCGGCGTCATCTATCGCGGGAAGAAGGATGCAGAACGTGGCCGCGTCGACCTCGTCTACGAGGACGGCGACGGCGCCGAGGAAGCGACGGAGACAATCTACTTCGACCCGACGGAGTCGACGACGAACACGGACGGGAAGCGCATCGTCTACGAGCACTTCCCGAACCGCATCATGGGGCTGTTCGGGCGGCGGAAACTGGTCGCTCATGACCGAGAATTGCGGGCCGAACGGGGTATCCTGAGCGACGTGGTCGCCCACGAGATACCGGACCACGCCATCCGGATCGGCGAGCACCACTACCACATCCGAACGCAGGCACAGACAACGACGAACGGCGTGTCGAATGCGGCGGACTACCGGTACCGTTCGCCCATCGAACTGCCGTACACGACCTACCTCCAGCAGCGCGAGCAGATGGAGAAACTGGAGAGCCAACTGGGCACGAAAGACGCCATTCTGGGCGAGACCCAGACGCAACTCCGAGAACTCCAGCGCCGGCTCGAGACTCAGGACATCCGCTCACGCGAAGAGGCTCGTGAGGAGATCATGGACATCATCACACAGCTACCGACAGGTGAACGGAACGTCGAGATTCGTAACGANCGGGCCGCCCAGCGGCTCCCGAAAGACCAGCGCGACATCGCGTCGAACGGTGCCGAGGCGGATAGCTGATGATCCTGCCCACGTCTTTCGTTCCGCCGTATCCTGGGGTTCTTGGCCCTGTTCTACGCGGCGACCGCGGTCTTGTACTTCAACTATTTCTGTCTCGTTGAGNCCTTGTGCGTTCGGTCCTGTGTTCAACGGTGCCATCGCCACCGTCTGGCCGATGGCCCTCATCGGTGATCCGTTCCGAACAGGGCTGATTGTCGTCAGTGGACTCGCGACAGCAGCACTCATCGAGCCGCGGGTAACGGAGGTCGGTAACTGATGCGGCGCCAACTCCTCCTAGCCCTCCTTCTGGTGCTGTCGATGGCGGTCGCGCCTGTCGGCGCTGCCGTCGCCGGCTCGGCCGCCCAGCAGGGAACCGAGACACAGGCGCCGACGCCGACCGCGAACAACTCCACGGCGCCGAACGGCTCGGGAGCGCCGACTATCGCCTCACAAGTCCGGATATCGCCAGTGAAGTTCGACGAGCCGTTCCTCGCTGTCTCGGTTCGGGAGTCCGATGCAGCCTTTGAGACGACTGGTCCGTTCGCGATGTTCACGCTCTCGCGTGACGTTGAGGCAGCCCGGATCACCCAGCAGCCCGCGACAGTTCAGGTGCTGCAAGGCGGCTCGCAGATCAAAGTCTCCTACGCAGACGACGCTGCGCCGCCGGGCGAGACCAGCCTCTACACGCTCGAACTGTTCTTCGCGGACGGCTCGAAGAAGACGGTCGAGCTCTACGCCAGGAAGACTGGGGTATCGGTCGCCGCAAGCGACCTGAAAGAGTACGGGCCAGTGGTCGAGGAGCTTCGCGAGGTCTCCGAAGCGCACGGCTACGGAACAACTCCAGACGAGATGCTGTCCTACCTGGAGTGGGTGAACGACCGGGCAGACCTGATCGACGGCTTCCTCACGAAGTCCGCAGCANAGTTGATGGGTCTCGCCATCGCAGCATCGNTCAACTGGCTGTTCTGGCTCCTCCTGCTCGGCCTACTGGCGCTGGTCGCGAAGTGGATTCAGAAGCGCTGGGGCGGCCTTCTCGAAGCACTTCAGAACGACGTAGGACGTGCCGAGCGGAAGCGACGCGAACTCGAACTCACGTACCAGGAGCAGAAGCAGACTGCCGATGAGGTACCGCTTGAGGAGGTGCCAGCCGTGGGCTCGAACGCAGTCTACTGGCGTGATGGGCACGGCGTGCGTTCTGCCGGCCAACTCGCCCGGATGGCTGCCTTCGGTGCCCACCGTCAAACCGAAGACGGCCTCGAACAGGTGCACGAGGGTGTCGGCGACCTCGAGAAACAGGGCCTCGAGAGTTCCTGGCTCGAACCCGTGCTTCGAGGGAACCGTATCCCGACCGCAAAGCAGGCCCTCGGAGAGGTGAAGGCGACGCTCGAGCACATGGAGACGAAACACAACCTCGGCCACCTCTACCGCGATGCTCGCGACGACGTCGCCCAACTGATCGAGGAAATCGACGAAGAAGACCAGATGACGTTCGGCCCAGGAAACACGCGAACGGGGGCGGATGACTGATGGGGTTCGTTGATAGCGCGGTCGGATTCGTGAAGGGAGCGTTCCGGCTGCTCCTGCGGCTGGTGCTGCTGCCGTTCCGGATCCCGAAGAAAATCTGGCAGGCGGTGACGGGGATTCGGACGTCGTCGCCGGCGTCGAAGGCGTTGCTTATGGCTGTGTTCGTGCTCGCGAGCATCGCTGGCGTGGGCGTGTTCTTCGTCAGCCAAGCAGAGGTCGAAGTCTCGGCCTCCAGTGCGCCCCTAGTCTCGGCCATACTCGAGTGGGCGACCTCGGGCTGGGGCTACGTGTTCGCGGCCATCGTCTTCGGCCGCGGCTCTATCTGGGGCATCCGGAGAGCCCGCATCATGCGAGCTGCCCGAGAGACAGGCCAGGACCCGAACACCATCGGCCGGATGGCCGACGAGATTCGGACCACCGACGGCACGCATCGGGCGATTATCTTCGGCGACGACACCCTCGAGACCGCTCGCGACCGCATCCGAGAGGCGCTCGATGGTCACGACGACCGCATCTCCTTCGCCGGCGACGCGGCCGAGGAGAGTGACGACGTCGAACCCGAGCCCAGCGCGGTCACGCTCCCGACCCCAGCCGACGAGGCCGGCCCGGCAGTGACGGCCGACGACCCGGACGAAGACGAGCAACCGAGCAACGCCGAGCGGTTCAAGCTCTGGCGGATGGACCTTGCGACCGGGCTTCGGACTGACGACATCGTCTGGAAGCTGCTGGTGCCTGCGGGACTAGTGTTCGCCGCCGAACTGATTTTCGTACAGTTCTGGGTCCAGTGGTGGCTCTACCCATCGCTGCTGGCCGGCAGCTTACTCGCCGGGCTCGGCGTCTACCAGGGCGATAAGTGGCTCCGGAACCGGCGGCTCGCGACGCTCCGAAAAGACCGCAGCGGCGAGACATGGGAAGAGATCGCCGTCCTGGTCAAAACCGTCGAGGCCGACGACATGACGATGCACATGGGCTTTCTCGCCGGGCGAACCTACGCTTCAACCGATCGCGAGGAGCTCGTCGACACGTTGGCGAGGCGAGCCCTCGAGCGCTCCTACGGCTACCACCCCTCACCGGCTATCGAAGAGCGGTATGCGTGGTGTCTCGACCGCTACCTGCTGAACCTCGACGGGTGGCTCGAGAACATGGAGAAGCCGCAGGTGATGGACCACCTCGTCAACGAAGTCATCGACTCCGAGGATGGGATGCTGCCCAAGGAGGTGCTGGCCCAGCGTGTCGTCGAGCATGACCGGAAATACGTCTGGCAGGGCCTCCGGTACGTCGGGATGGGATACGACCCGGACCTCGTCGCTGAGTGCTACGAGGAACTGGTTCCGAACACGCTTGTCGAGGACGAGTTCACTATCCGCGCTCCAGACGGCGACCGACCAGTAACGGCCGTCCGCGCTCGAACCGAGACACTGCCGCCGGACGTGGCAAAGCTCCGAGCGAGCTTCTCCGACCGATTCCCCATTCGGCGGATGCCCGACCGCTACGAACTCCCGTTCGTTGAGCCGGACGAAGCAACCCGCGGCTTCCGTATCCCAACCGATGACTGAACGCTACTCCGACATCCAGACTCGCGACCGAACCGACACGGCGACGGCCGCCGAGAACCTCCTGAAAGAGCGCGTCGAGCATCAACTCTATCAGGAGAACCTCGAGGTCGAAGCTGCAGTCCGTTCCCTACTCAGCGACGCCGAAGCAGCGCTGGTCGGGAGTACCGACGACGACTCGGAGGCGCTCATCTCTCGGGCGCACTGGATGCTCTGGCTCGACCCTGACCGGAAGGCCGTCCTCCGAGGAGAGGAGCTTCCGGGCTGGGCCGCCAGCCAGTTCACGCGTATCCACCGGCTGAGGACCCGCGGCCGTCGCCCCGACCCGACCGACGAGTACCCAGTGCTGCTCGAGGTTGCCAAGGCGCAGGGCTACATATCGGCAGCGACGGACAAGACCGACTACGCCCCGATCACGCTGGAACACATCGACAAGAAGGGATTCAGTTCTCTCGTCGACGAGGAGGACGTGCTCCCAGTCGGTCGAAAGCGGATGCGGAAGGATTCGACGGCCAGCCAAGAGTACATGGCCGCCGCAATTCCGCACGAAGCCTGTGACCACATCCTCACGACGGCGTCGCCGAGGCAGGGTAAGGACTCGACGAACGCCCGGATCTGTGGCAACCTCAAGGACCAGCACGGCTACAAGTGGGTGAGCATCCTTGACGACGGTCGGAACGAGTTGCCGATGATCGCCATCCCGAACGACGAGGAGGCCATCCAGCGCAGCCTCAAGCGGCTGGGGCAGGTCCCCAAAGCCTACGATACGCGGGTGTACGTCCCCGCGATGCCGGGCGTGCCCGATAAGCTGCCGTCGAACTTCCGGTTGTTCACCATCGGTGTCGACACGCTCACCCCGGAGATTATCCTCCGGCTGGCCGGGAAGACCACCGCAAGCGGGTCGACCGAGCGCCGAATCAACCAGGCGCTCAAAGCTGCCCGGAAGGGAACGGGAACCGTCGACCAGCTCGTCGAGGAGCTCCAGGAGATGGCTGGCGAGATGGAGGCCACCGTGACGATGGAGCGGCCTGACGATGACTCGNTGCGGGACATCTCCTACCAGATGGAGGAAGACGAGACGCTACAGCGGGCGGCCAACACCCTCGCGCAGTACGCCGGCGACGGCCTGATTGAGGACGTCGGTGCCGAGACCAACATCGACATGGCCGAGGTGTTGAAAGCCCAGGAGCGGGTGGCCGCGCTGAACTGCAACTTCCTCGACGACGGCCACGGCGCGCTGCATTACGTCATCATGGACCTCTGGATGCAGCTTATCTGGCAGGCCTCTGACGAGCACAAGAACGTACCCCGAATCGCGCTGGAGATTCGGGAGCTGAAGAACGTCGCGCCCAGCCCAGCCCCCAGAACATGAAGTACAGCGCCGAGCGCCGGTCGACGGCACAGACCATCTTCGAAATAGCGAGTCAGGGCGGGAGTCGCGGTATCCTGATGGTCGGCTCCACGCAGAAGGTGAACGACGTTCGCCGGCAGATTCGCGTGAACATGCGAAACAAGATCGTCCTCTCGAACGAGGACGAGGGCATCAAGACGCTGAAGGAGAGCATCGACATCTCCAACCTCGAAGAGACCATCAAGGGCTTCGACCCCGGACAGGGGCTCATTCACACTCCGGGGTGGAAGCGCTGGCCCGTCGAGTTCGGTGGCGCCCGCTGCGGGCTCTCGGACAAGGACCGCGGGTGGTTGGACCGCTACGGGCTTGCGTGGGGTGCGCGAGTGCGTGAGGACCCGCGCGACCACTGGCAGCGGCGTCACGAGGACGTCAACTGGTGGGTCGAGGTCAACGACATCGACGTTCGCGACGGCGACGAGAAGCCAGCCGTCCGGGACTACAACTCGGACTGGTACCTCCTCGACCGGGACTTTCCGGACGGGACGGGGCGCGGCGACGTCGACGACGAACTCGTTCAGGACGTCCTCCGTGAGCGTCGTGAGTATCCAGTCAAGTGCGATCTCTCGATGCGCGATATCTCCGATCTTCGCGCTGAGCGCACCACGACCATCCGAGACGCCGAAGAAGCCCAGGAAGAGCGCATCGAGAACGCGCTTGATGAGTACGACGTGCCGAACGTCATCGAACCGTGGGCACACGCCACCGAGAAAAAGCGAGGGAAGATGCTCGAGGTTCTCGAGACAATTCAGAAGAACTCGGTTAGAAAATACGACCAGATTGAGCACTTCTGTACAGTGAGTGCAAGCACCGTCGGGAACTACGCCAGCGATGACGAGGAACTGGGCGCGTGTATCGTAAAGGACCCAGAGACCGGCGAATACAGCCTCACGCCAATCGGTGAACGGGCGCTCGAGATTCCGTGGGACGAGGTCGCGCCGTGAACAGTTTCCAGTTTCAGTTCACACGCGCCCCCGCGACAGGACGCATGTTCTATAGTGCGCGCGTAGTTGGAGGGGTCGCATCACGATCACTGGCCGGAATTTATTGAAAGGCCAAAAATCAGGCAGAACGCCCCCGGAGGAGGCCGGTCTTGCTGCCTCGAAGGTGGGGGAAACACCCTGAAGACCTGGTTCGACGAGGCGAGTCCGGATAGAATCTGAATTAACCAACCGATAGGCCCAATATTCGGCCGATTATTGGTTAACTCATGAATCAGCCACCCGCCGCGGTCGTCGACGCACTCGACGGCGCCGACGGCGAGACGTTGCAGGCGACCATCGCCTACTGCGAGGCCAAGCTCGAGGCCGAGGACGAAGACGAGCCCACGAAGGCCGAGAGCGAGCCGCCCGAGGCGTTCGAGGGCGATGAAGAGCAGTGTGGGCCGACGCCGTCGCCGACAGCGAGGCGCCGGGGCGGGCGACGCTCACCGAGAAGGAGATCTCTGGGAATCGCTATCTCTACTGGCAGTGGAGCGAGGACGGGAAAACGAAGAGCGAGTACGTAGCACCCGCGAATCCGAAGCGATAACCCCTACTGTTCGCCTGCAGAATCGCCCAATACACCATCCAGCGCAGTCCGAGTTCGCTCCGTATCGTCCTGTTCGTAGTGACGGTGCGTGGTCTCGATAGACTTGTGCCGGAGGAGTGACTGGGCGTCCTGCGGGCTCGCCTCGTGGTAGATCTGGTCGCCGAGGCCACGCCGCGCGCCGTGGGGTTTCAGAATTTCGCCCCCCTGGCGGATACCCGACTCCAGACACAGGCGTTCGAGCACGTTCCGGGCCGTGTTGACCGAGATGGACGGTGGCGTCACCCCGTGCTCGCGGAGTAGTTCGTCCACAGTATCGGGAGAGGCGTCGGCGTCCTCCGGCAGCGCGTCGTAGAGGCTCGCCAGGTGCGTCGTCTGGAACACCGGCCACGTGTCCCGCGGGGGGTCGAGGCGGCGCTTGTGGGCACGCAGGCGGGTGAGCGCCTTCTTCGCGCAATTTCTCGCGTAATCGCTGCCAATCGTAGCCTTTGTCGGCGGCG
>Ga0065697_1002489_pt1 | contig 12629 bp, 10 predicted proteins | sample AntLakMe24m_08um_FD_59086 | JGI IMG/M metagenome (GOLD analysis project Ga0065697, IMG submission 59086) | Hypersaline microbial communities from Antarctic Deep Lake - 24m 0.8um v2 (version 3) | ecosystem: Environmental > Aquatic > Non-marine Saline and Alkaline > Hypersaline | place: Deep Lake... | reverse complement strand
TGTTTGGTTTTAGACACACCTTCAGCAAGCAGACGTTCTAACTAAGCGGCTTTGTGAAGTACTGAGTCTGAAGTCATAGTCAGATAGACGAGAGAAGGCGATTAAAAAGTGAGCTACTTAGATGTGATGTAGCTGCTATGGACGCCAGCCTCCCAGATTCTATTCGAGTTATGGCATAACTCGATTATACTTGAGAATATGCCAGATTTATATATCTATGTGAAAATCTATCGCTATGGCTACACTCCAGCAGATCACAGCGAATGATATCGCTAGCTGGGATTCACTATCTGATGTCGCTTCTACTCTCGAAAAGCGTGGTCTGAAAATCCGGGAAAATCTCGGTGAGGCTAACGAGCTTGTCCTCCAGCTTACCGACCGTGAGTTCATCGTCCTCGTCGAAGCTGGGCCAGGAGAATCGGCCTCCGATTTCAAGCCCGACGACCGACGACGTCGAACTAACCTCGTTGCCACCAACGACTACGAGGAGTTTACCTTCCTCACCCGAATTCGGGCGCTTGATGGACAACAACACGGGCGTATTAAACACCAGAAGCTCTCGTTCACGAAGGAGCAGATGACCAGCGAGACTGGTGAAAAGAATACCATCCTCCAGAAACTCAACAGTCTTGAATTCGGCTCGGCGGCAGCAATCTACGACGATCTCTACGATACAAAGCAAGTCGTCAAAGAGTTCTACCAGCAGTTCGAGACTCTTCGAACCGATCTCGTGCAGGAAGTTGCCGGTATTCCCGACGACCGCGGGGACGCCAAGCAGCGCTACGTGCAGGTCACCCTCGACCGGATGATCTTCCTCTACTTCATCCAAGAGAAACGCCTACTCGACCGCGACCCGAACTATCTTCACGACCACCACAAACAACGAGTAGACGCGGGCGAGAACGTCTATGAGGCATTCTACGAGCCACTGTTCTTCGATTTCCTCGCTGAAAAGGGCAAGAAGAGTACCGAGTTCGGTGCACTTCCGTATCTCAACGGCGGATTGTTCTCGAAGAACCTCATCGAGAAGGAGTTCGAAGACGCTCGCCTCGGCGATACGACTGAGCGCACCAACGGACTATTCGGTGACATCCTCGACTTCCTCTCGGATTGGAACTGGAACGTGGATGAGCGGCTCGACATTGTCGATCCGAAGAACCTCTCGCCAGCCATCCTCGGTCACATCTTCGAGCAGACGGTCAACCAAAAGGAGATGGGGGCGTACTACACCCCCGAGGAGATCACCGGGTTCATGTCTCGACAGACGATTCACCCCTACCTCCTTGACCAACTCAACGACGAGGTTGGTGCTAATTACGAAGAGATAGACGATGTGTTTGGATTCTCGGTACCAGACGCTGAGGGTAGTGTAGAAGCGCTAGCCGATGGCGGGACGGTCACGGTACAAGTCCAGACCGAAAATGTCGAGACACGGCACGTGGAGACGCTTTATCATGACTTCCTAAAAGAGGCTCGCGTCCTCGATCCGGCAGTTGGGAGTGGGGCGTTCCTGCTCGCCGCTCAGGAGGTGCTGCTTGACATCTACATGCAGTGTATCGAGTTCTTCCAGCAGATGGATGACAAGGGAAAAACGTGGGAGCTGGAAGAGCGAACCGTCGAGGAACTGGAGACGATCGAAGAGGGGCGCGGGAGTGCCTCGTTATACGCGAAGCGGTCGATTATACTCAACAACCTCTACGGCGTTGACATAGACGACGGAGCCGTCGAAATCTGCAAATTACGGTTGTGGCTCTCAATGGTTGCCGATATCGAAGATGAGCCCAGTGAGGTGGAACCTTTACCGAACATCGATTTCAATATTCGAGAAGGAAACTCCTTGATCGGCTTTACCGATGTAGTGAACTCTGACAAGAAAGGTGCTACCAGTCTTTCAAGTTGGAACCTTTATAGTCAGTATGAGGATCTCATCAAGGCAGTCAATAACCACCGGAAAGCGGAGTCTGCTGGAGAAGCAACAAAATGGAGAGAAATAGCGGAAAATCAAATCGCCGAGCAACGCGGTGATTTCGATGCAGAATTATTGGCGGAGTTCAGAGAAGCTGGAATTGAGGTTGAGAATACTGATGAAATTGCTTCGTATACGCCCATTCCACTGGCCATTAGAGTTTGCGGAGGTCTGGAGTGACGGTCGATTTGATATAGTTATCGGGAACCCTCCTTGGGAAGTACTAGCTTCAAATAGGGAGGACTACTTCACAAAATTCGTTCCCGAGTTTCGAACACTCCCAGATAGCGTGAAAGATTCTAAACAGAAGGAATTGCTGAAGGATGAAGAGGTCGCCCAAGGCTGGGAGAAGCATAAAGAGCGAATGCGAACGTTTTCTTCACTAATCACAAATGGTTCGCTCTTCAATCTCCAGAGCCCTGATGTCGGTGGTCAAGGAAGGCATGACCTCTCAGCACTATTTACTGAGAGGGTCTTCTCACTAGCGTCAGATGATGCCTATGTCGCACAGATATTACCGAACAAGCTCTTTGTTGGCACCTCGTCAGCGGATATACGCCGTTATTTACTTTCCAACACTAGAGTTGACCACTTGATTGCTTTTGAGAACCAAGGAATATTCCAAGACTTACACGGTCAATATAAATTCGGGATACTCACGTTAAAGAATAGGGGAACCACAGAGGAACTGAATGGAAAGTTCCTCCAAACCGACTTAGACATCCTCCGAAGAGCGGATGAAGAAACCTTCGTGATACCGAGTACAGTGCTAGAAAAATTCTCCCCAGTTGTGGGTATGTTCCCCCAAATCCAGAATGAAGCAGAGGTGGAACTCTTAGAAACGGTTGTAGACCATCCCTCGGTTAGTGACGGTGATCAGGATGGCTGGTATATTGATATTCACAACGAAGAGCTCAATCGCACTCGTGATTCAGACCGATTCTTTGAAGAGGAAAGTCAGGGCGATTATCCTGTGTATGGTGGGGGAAACTTTTGGCAGTTCGAACATGATCACTCGCTCACGTCAAACCTGAGTCCTCCAAAGCTCTGGAGTGTTGATGAAGACCACAATCCGAAGAAGAGTGCGAAACGCCGAATCAGAGAGAAGGATATTAGACGACTCAAGCGCAGAATATATCATTCTCTTAACGGAACCGGGACTCAGAAGGGCTTCGTCAATTCCAAATTAGAAGACAAAGGTCGTGCAGAGCTTTCGCTGGATGATGTTCTATTAGACTGCGAGCGATACAGGCTCGTATTTCGGGATATCGCAAATGCAACCAACGAACGAAGCCTCATAGCAACTGTAATCCCTCCTGGAATTGTCTGTCACAACAAAGCTCCGGTTATCCGTCCACACACCATTGAGCCAAGCGAGGATGACCTAGGAGACTCGCCATTACATTCTGTATTTGAACGCATATTTACAGATAGAGAGTTATTCACCGCACTTGGCTTGTTGAACAGTATTCCATTTGACTACTTGGTCCGTACAAAGCTTGACACAAGCATGTCTGTGTATGTTCTTGAGGAGTCGCAAATGCCTAGACTAACAGATGGCGACGACTGGTTCCAGTATATTTCTGAGCGGTCTGCACGCCTGAATAGTTACGGTGAAGCCTTCGAAGAGATGCGCAACCGCTTGGGAGGCATTTCTCCAGCCACAGAGAGGTCTGAGCGAAATGAACTTCAAGCAGAGATCGACGCCGCAGCGTTTCATGCATACGGTCTCGAACGGAGGGAGGTTCAGTATATCCTTGATGATTTCCACAGAGTACATAGTCCACGCATTATGACAGAGGAGTACTTCGATATGGTGTTCGAGAAGTTCGACATACTCGAAGAAGAAGGGCCCTTACAATAGATCCACGACCAATACTGCCCACAAGCAATGGTGTATCATGTTGAAGGTAACGGCGTCAAAGCTCTCGAACCCACGAGTTTCGATGCCCTCAATTTGACCGAGGCAGACATCGAGGAATGGATCATCGAGACACCCTCGATACTCGGAGAAGACCTACTGGTGGTCGCCTCCCAGTACGCTAAGTTCGATCGAACAGCTGAACGTCCCGATGTGTTGGCACTCGATCCTGACGGGAAGCTCGTGGTAATCGAGTTGAAGCGAGACAGCGCAGACAAGACGACAGATCTCCAGGCAATCAAATACGCGAGCTACTGCTCGACAATCAGTGCCGAAGAGCTTCAGCAGGATTTCCGAGCATTTTGGAACAAGCGCCGTGACGAAGACGACCAGCTCACGCCTGAAGAGGTAGGCGATCGATTCACTGAGTTCCTTGGTGAGGACGTCGCCACTACAGAAGACGGCTACGCTGACTTTGTCTTGGATGACCGGCCACGGATTTTGCTCGCCGCGGGCAGCTTCGGCCCGGAGATCACGACCCCGGTCGTATGGCTCGAACGTGAGTACGGGATGGATATCACCTGCATCGAACTGGACGTCCACCAACGTGACGAGGAGGTGTTCGTGAGTGCCCGACAAGTGCTCCCCCATCCCAGAGGCCGAGGAGTACATGGCCAAGCGCCGGCAGAAGGAACGTCAGCAGAATCGGTCGTCGAGTCGAGCTGAACGAGCGATTACAGTCTTGCTCGAGGCAGCCCTCGTCAAAGAGGGGGACATCGTCCTGTTCGACGAGGAAAGCCTACCAGATGATGCTGAGCGCGAGTACGATCCAGAAGACGACTTCTGGCGAGGCCGGATTACGGGGAAGACGGGACGGAGTGACAACGTGGAGTGGCTGGAAAACGGTGCAGAGTACTCGTTCACTGCTCTGGCTCAAGAGATACTCGAACAAGCGACCGGTCGTGAATTCAACGTCAATGGATACCCGTACTGGCTGCACCCAGAGCATGAAATGAGTCTGTCCGAACTCCGACGGTCGAAGGTCGGCGATATTGACTGGTGAGTCTGTTACTGAAGAGCGTTGAACCGGGTGACTGTGTCCGAATCGACATCCCCAATCGAGATGACCCGTATTTCCAAAACCACGGCAAGCGCGGAGAGATTATCGAGATACTTCGGGACGATGCGGGCGCATTCACTGGTGACGAGCGAAAATCCTACTTCTACCGTGTGCGGTTGGCCTCAGGTACTCAGGCTGATCTGAGGTGGCGTGACCTACCAGAACAACCACAATCTTAACGATACCAATCAATGAAGTAAATCATGGTAGAAGTCGTGAAAGAGGGGTTTCTGAATAAAGACATTCGGGAACGGAAGAAATCAAGGATGTTCCCTGAGGACGATTTTGAACGAATTCTCTCAGCCGTCAAGTCTGCACCAAACAGTGTACTCGAGAAGAGTCAACAAGATCTTGACAGTCATGTGGCAGAGGCACTCCCAGACTACCATTTCGAACAGGATTCAGAGATAGGACTGAATCCGAAATGTAAATTATGGGCACCGAAATTCAACCATAGCGTAGACCTGTATCACCCAGGAGAACGGATTGCTATTGAGATTGAAAAGAGCCAACAGAAACGTGTGAGCGATGACATACTAAAGTTCATCAAGGGTGGGAAGACACAACGAAGCAACCGCAAAAAAATCGAATTTGGATGTCTGATTGTTCCGGTCAATTGGGGTGAGAGGAACAACGATCTCTACAACGAAGCCATGCGGTGTATGAAGTTCATTAGGAGCGTGTTGCACGTTGAGGATATCGCAGTAATCGGATATCAAGAACCAACGCTGTGAACTACTGACCGATGACGCCCCAGCAGATGAGCCGAGCCTGGACGGCGCTCTCACCCACAAGAGTGGTCTGATACTCCGCAGATGCTTCGATATTGTCCTCGATGAATGACTCCAGCTCGACGAGGAACTCCTCGACAGGCCAGTCCCCGAGTGAGGTGTAGTCCGGGTGTTCTCGGAAGGTCTCTCGCAACACTCGGTCTTCATCTGTGTGTTCGAGCTTCACTCGATCCAGCCTATCGAACAAGGCATTCGTCCACTCACTGACCGTTTCATGCGCGTCTACAGGTGCGGGTTGGTCACCGTGCTGTGGGAGGATTCGCATCTGCATCATGTCGAGTAGCATCTCCTGCGTGGCCGACTGACCACCGCCACTGAACACCTCCTCAACCTGGCCTTCGCGTATCTCCTCTAACCGTTCGGAGAGATGCTCCTCAATCGACTCCCTGTTCGCGATTACCCTGTCGGTGTTCCCGGAAAGTTGTTCACCCTGCGTTTCTGGTGCGATGGCAAGTGAACCCACTGGTCGCTCTTTCAGGTCACCACTAAACGGTTTGTAGTACAAGGCTCGTCGTACACGCCCAAGCGGTGCATCTTCGGGTTCTCCGGTCTCATCGTTTTCGAACCAGAGATGGACGAGACCAAACACACCCGGACGCGGGCCGGTATCGTGGCCAATGGCGTTCGTGTAGAGAAACTCTCGTTCATCCGTCTGTTCCTGGAAATAGTCCTCTGCGAACTCGAAGTCCTCCGAAGAGAGTCCATAGTCGTCGTTCAGCTCCTCCTTGAGGAGCACACGCTCAAATGCCGCGTTCTCGTCACTCCCAGCGTTCCGTAGCAGTGGATTCTTCGAGGTGTCGTCCAGCTCGTTATAATCCGTCACATCACGGGACTCTCGAATTGACGACTCGATCTCTTCAATCTCCAGTTCCCCAATCGTCTTCTCCGTCTCGACCCCCGCCCTCTCCAGCACCGCATCTTCGTTCGGATCAAGGATGTTATTCTCTTTGCCGACAATAAGTGCGATATCGTTGATTTTCGCCTGCAAGCGCTCTAGAAGTTTGATTGCAGCCTCTATGTCTCCGTCAGGGTAGAAATTGTGAACGTACTTGTCCGCCGTGGAACCGATCCGGTCAATACGACCAACCCGCTGAACGATGCGCATTGGATTCCAAGGCAGATCGTAGTTTACGACCACTGAGATGTCCTGAAGATTAACCCCTTCACTAAGAGTATCTGTCGCGACCACGTACTGCAACTCCGTCTCGTCACTTTCGGCCAGTGTCTGCTGGTACCCTGAGGCCTCTGGGGCGAACCGTTTGATGATGTCTTGCTTGTTCTCGTCTCCACCCTTTACGACCGCACTGTTCTCCATCGTCATGGGTGACGACTCGTTGTCGACGAGTGTCCGGTGGACGTAGTCTGCGGTCGCGCGGTACTGAGTGAAGATGAGTACTTTCTGGTCGTACCCGTTCAGAACTTCGGCCAGCCGGTCAATCTTGGGGTCACGGAAATCGCGGAGCGCGAATACGGCTTCGTAGAAGTCCAATGTGGCAGTGTCGGCTTCGCTTAAGTCGTGCTGGGGGTAGAGGATAGGATTCGGGTTATCTTCCGGTACGTCGGGAAGAACTGCTGCACCGTGGTCAGCGAGCCACTGTTCCAGTTCAACTTCCATGTCCGCGATAGAACCGGAGTCTCGGGCTACACGACCGATGAACCGCGAGAGGAAGTACGCAAGGAGCGTCAGGTCTTCGCGAATGTACGTTTTCACCTCTCCCACCGTGGCATCGGCTAGTTCGTCGTCTGCATCGCCTCCATCTGCTTGAAGAGCACCACTGTCGAATCCGAACTCTTCGAGCGTTTGCTCTAGGTCCTCAGCTGCGTCCGCCCCCTCAACGAAATCCTCTAATGTCGTTTCTGCTTCATCGTCACCCATTGTACGTAGTACATCGATATCTTCGTCCTCGGGGAGTCCATCAAGGAATCCAAGGAGTGAACGCTCACTCTCGTGTAGTGTCTGAACTGACTGGACGAAGGCATAGGTGGAGGATTCAAGACGTTTCAGCAGGTTTAGTTTGTAGAGTGCTTTCAGTGTCCCTCCTGCCTGTGGATTCTTGATGGTGATGTGTGGGAGGTGGAGCGCATCCATCACGTCCGGGAGCATACGATATATTGGCTGGTAAGCGGGCGGGAGGGAGTACTGCTCCTTGTTAAGTTCAGGAGGCTTGAAGCTCATATCGAAGTCATCTTGATCCGTCAACGTCTCCTTGACGTGCTTTCGAGTCCGGAGCACCATCACCTCGTTTAGTATCTGGGAGATCTCGTCCGAATGACGCTTGAGCTGCTCTGTCATCTGGCGCTGCTCCTTTTCAGAGGCTTCGTCCTTACCGGCAGCAATTCGCTTACGCTCCGCAGCGAGGTCGATATACTCGTCGAAGGCACTGAATTTCAACGATGCTTTGTTCATCAGCTTCGTTTTCGTCGGTGAACAACCCGATGAGGTTCTTGAGATCAGTAGCTGAATTATTAATTGGCGTCGCAGTCAGCATGATCATCGTGTTATTCCGGAGGAGGCGAGCGTTCGCATGTCGCCGAGTCCCCGTGTAATCGTCGTCGTCAACCGGGTTTGGATTCCACTTTCCGTGATTCCGGAATCGATGTGCCTCGTCTATGAGCACCACATTAAATCGGTCGTCCAGAGCGTTCACCTCCTCGTATGTGAGGTTCTGGAATTTGCTGATGCTCATGACCTGCAAGTGTTTTCCATCAACCTCGAGGCCAAAGAACGGGTCTCCGTCTTCATCTGTCGCGTCTTGGAGGAGATCTCGCCACTGGTCTGTTAGATTAGCTGGGACGATGAGGAGACAACGGTCACCTTGTTCTCGGTAGTCGTAGAGGAGTTCGCTTCCGATGAATGACTTTCCTAACCCGACTGAATCGGAGATTATACAGCCATCATATTGAGACAGCTTCGTCTTTGCACTCTCGTAGCCGAGTGTCTGGAAATAGTACAGAGGACTATCACGAATGCTGACGTTGCCGTTCAGCTCATCGTACGCCAGCAGTTTATACATCTCGAACGGTTCGAGATATGTTCCAATATCTACCTCATCTTCGACTTCATCATCGTCTTCATCCTGCTGTTCCTTCCACTGCTGGTATCGATCGGTCTCCTCAATGATGTTAATGATTTCCTCAGAGAACTCCTCGCCGTTGGCCCATTGGTTGTCATACCACTCTTCAAACGCTTCTGCGTCGCTTCCGTTCTGACTGGTCAGGTTGAGTTCGACGTTATGACGGTGGCCTGACTGTGAGAAGTTCGATGATCCGACGATAGTGACCGCACCTCGCTGATCGCGGTCACCGTTACGTAGACTTGGGTCGTCCGTCGCACCGCGGAAGCAGGCGCCTTTCGCATGAAAATATCCCGAATCGGGATTTCGAACCCGGACATCAACGAGCCCCTCTGCAATGAAGTCGCGCAGTCGATCAAGTCGTTCAATTTGTGCGTTGTTCAGCTCTTCAACGTCTTTCTTCACCTCCTGCTGGAACTGCTCGCGTAGCGTCTGGCCTTCGCTGACTTCGTCAACAGTACGTTGGTCAGTCTTTCGCCCCATTAGGATACGAAATGGGGCTTGTTCGAGTTCTTCCGGGTCGCGGAGATTGTCAAGATCTTCTTTGAAGAGGTCGAAGCCGGACAGATAGAAGTAGCCAGTTGCAATACGAATTTCCTCGCACTCGGGGACAACAGTCTTGTAAACGTCTTCGAGAGTGTTATTCGAGTTATCTACAAGCGCGTCAAGCGAGGGTAACATCAGATATAAAATCAGACTGATTATAACATAATTATACTTTCCCTCTAATCGTCGAATCAGGATTCAGTCTTCGAGTCAAGCACCGCCACTCTCTCAGAATCACCCTCCAGCAACACAATGCTTTGCTGCCGTGCTGAATTCAACTCCAGAGTAAAGCAGTTAGCCTGACTGGATATCACCAGATCGGATTCAATCAAAAACACCCAATAATCGAGTTATACGATAAATCGATCAAATCCAGATATACAAGACTGCGAACGCGTATCTTGTGTACCAACCGTTGAACAGTAGAGCACGCCATGCAAGACCGCGAGCGCTAACCCGGAACCGAATAGAACACATTGAGAATGACAAATCATTTATCGATCAATCTGGGAAGAAAAAACGATATAGTACGCAAAACAAATATTTTTATGTTTGGTGACAGAATCTTCGCATGGCGGCCCTCCGCCACCCCCGCTGGCCCCCATATCCCTCCACTTCACCCTCTACTCCCCCACTCTAAGTATAGCAATCTATCCAGCTGATCTCGTTGTCCTTCTGTGAGTGGTGTTCCGTGCGTCGACCCCAACCGATAACCCATAGTATCAATTGAGAGAACAGTGGTGAGAGGATTCCGTGTTAGCCCCCGGAACGAACCGGATCGTTGGTCAGTCTGACGATGAACTGGCGAGATTGACCTGATCAGCCTCCAGTAGATCGGACACATACTGATTTTCCCATTTCAAGCGATCTGTAAGTAGTTGTTCGCCACTCTCTGTCACTTCATAGTAGTTGGTGCGCTGATCATGGCTCCCTTTCTCAACCAGCGAGTGTTCGACCAGGACATCGAGATTTGGATACAGTCGACCGTGGTTGACAGTGTCGACATACTGCTCCATCTCTCGGCGGATCGTCTGGCCCGAGGGTTGGTCGGAGCCCGCGATCACATACAGGAGATCACGTTGGAAGCCAGTCAGTTCGAATGACTGTGTCTGAGACATTCTACTTCGAAATATGTCGAACACCCTATTAGTTAGATGCGAATTAATTCTTTTATTGAGACGACCACCACTACGAACAGACGGTTAGGCATAGCCTAACACCTGCTGAACCGGTAGTAGGAGATTCATAATAAAGTGGATATCCATCTCGTAGCCTCTATGGATACTCTCCAAATAGAGAACAACCAAACTGAACATCACTCTCAGCAACGCATGTGTCAGAACTGTGGCGAGTATGTCACCAAACAGTTCATTCGTGTCTTCGGTACGAACGACGGCTCGCTATACGGCTGTATGAGTTGCTCGACAGGTCGAGAGCTGCGTGATGGTGGCGGCAAGCGACCGTCACAGTAGCTGAGTGCCAAACTGATAGCTTTCGAAAATGCCCAGAAGCGATAGGGAGAGGTGAGTTGATCCATCAAGCCAGAGGACGACGATCTCTAATTCCTTCCGTTATAGAGTCGACAGAGAGTACCTACCAAACAAACAGATGAGTAGAGATCTCCGAACCGAATGAATCAGTGGCATTATGATAGTAAGACAGGTAGTTTCCAGTATGTCGACTGCTGACGAATCATCGATCACAACCCCTGATGAAATGTGGAACGCAGTCAGGGGACCTTCCTCCCAGCGCGAAGTTGATTGCGAAAGTTCTCGAATACAATGGAACACTTACCCAATCAGAACTTGTAGACAAATCTCGACTCTCACCTCGAACTGTTCGACATGCACTCACAGAGCTTGATGAGGCTGGTGTGGTTGATTCTGAAATCTCGCTCGCCGATGCTCGACAACAACTCTATTCGCTCGAAGTAGAGCCCTGAGCAGTCTGCCTTTCACAAACTAGGTCGAGAATCTCTAATACCGGTACCGTTTGACGACCTCTCCGAATGCAACGGTCTCATGAACGGTCTCGATTCGTATCCGTACTCGCTCGCCCACCTCCGTCTCTGGAATTATNACCACGAATCCACGCTCGACACGTGTGAGCCCGTCTCCCTGATCGCCNAGTTCTGTGATCTCGACGACCCGGGTCTCGCCAGTGCTGACTGGTGGTTGATCGAGATCTGGTTGTTGTGAGGAATCGTCACTGGTCTGTATGGGAGCTGGCTGTGAGGTCTCGCCCGGTTTCTTGAGAACTGCGACGTGGTAGTCTTCGGTTGGATCGACATAGCCGACGTCGACTTCTTGTTTCGGAACCTCGACGACGTACGACTGGTCTTGTTCTTCGACGTCAGCAGTAAACAGACAGGTGAGTTGGTCCGAAATATCCATTGAGAGCTCTTGGAGAACACTGCGATAACGAAGACCTTGAGACTGTCGAGAAGATACAAACCCCAAAATCAACTCACAACGTATTCAGCAACAGAGCGCTGCTCACATACCGGACACACTGTCGTTCCTGACTCCACCGTCGACCCACATATCCGACACTCAGAGTAGGTCTGGTCCCGACGACCTCTAAACAAAGTGCTGAGTTGTGGCAACTTCATATCTTTCCGTGAGACCTCAACACATCATAAAGGTCTATGATTGTTCATGCTACTGTCATCCGCTACGTAGTGCACTCACTGATTAGTTCACACAAAATTCACCACAAAACCCGTGAAACCTACACAAAGACAGAGTGTAGGTCACGGCTCTATTGTGGGTTGGGTCCCCGCTGACGCTCCGGCCCTCCAAGACGGAACGCATCTGAGTATATTCACTCCAGAAACAATAATGTTTGGTATCATTACACAAGAATACAACAGGATACAGTCGACAGTAGCATTTTGTCTCCCGAAGCTAACGTATTCATATGCCATTCTCCGTCACCTGGCACACGATTCTCGACGAACTAGACGAGGTGCCACCTGATGCGACGTTCCGTACCCCGCTGTCTGAAAAGCCATTCCGCCTCGAAGACGTCCAAGAACACCGACTCCTCATCTCCTACCGTGACCAAGACACTACCATTCCACTCAAACGTGACCAATTCGAGACCCTCTANCAACGTATTTCTGAGTCCCCACAGCCCTTCGATCTTGATCGTCTCCCAGCTGATGCCGAACCCTATGCTACCATCTTCTCTGTACATCCACGCTTCGGGATCGACCAACGCGAGGGTGTGCTGAAAAACACCGATTCACCTACCCCCTCCTCGCTCGTCG
>Ga0065697_1003268_pt1 | contig 12643 bp, 17 predicted proteins | sample AntLakMe24m_08um_FD_59086 | JGI IMG/M metagenome (GOLD analysis project Ga0065697, IMG submission 59086) | Hypersaline microbial communities from Antarctic Deep Lake - 24m 0.8um v2 (version 3) | ecosystem: Environmental > Aquatic > Non-marine Saline and Alkaline > Hypersaline | place: Deep Lake... | reverse complement strand
CAGCGTGAGTATCCGTTCCGCTGTAAGCTCTGGTCATCGCTGCGACGCAGCGTGACCGGGACGGGCACCATGCTGGCGTGTCATCACCGTGAATCACACACCCTGATGTTCGTGGAAACTGACTGGTGTGGTGCGTTACTCTACCTCCTCGCGGTTTCGCGGTGGCGTGGTGTGCTCAGTTGATTTCGGGTCACCGTTTTCCCAAAACAGGTAATGAGAGGGTTCATACACAATCTCGTAGTACTCGTTGCAGTCGCTGCACGTGATTCCGATGAAGTGTTTATCGAACGTTTCTGACGGGTTATCCTGCACGTCACCGCATGCGTCTTCGGTGTAACTACCGCAGTACGGGCAGTGGAGTTCTGATTCTAGCATGGTGGTAAGCACCAGTGCATCGTCCCCACCGCTGACCCCTCCAGGTGTTCCTGTCGTCATGTGCCGTGATTGTTCGATGACGGTATCCGGACGGCTGCGAGGGCTCGAAGCACGGTCCGGATACCGGGCAGTCAGGGGTCAGCAGGTCAGTTGAAAAGGTTTTTAACTGACTGTTCACTCAATAGTTGCATGAGCGATTCAGACTCAGAGACCTCGCTGGTCTCCGCAAGTGAAATGATTTCGTCAGGAGAGTCCATTTCGAAGATTTGGAAGACGGAGTCGGACACGATGTTTTTCGTTACTGAGAACGCAGCGTACGAGTCAACACTGTCTGAGACCAGTGGTGGGATGTTTTGCCTTCCTTTCTCCGAGATGTCTTCGTTCAATGTATCGCACGATCGGGAAGATCCGAACTATGGTGATGCGTTCGTGGTGGGTATTAGTGGGGTGATTATGTTCCTTGTCGGACTGTTAATATCGGGGATCTCTCCTAGTACTGAGGTTAGTATCGCGGGTATTAGTTTCGTGGGTCTTGGGGGACTCACCCTCCTCATTGCTGTTATCATGGCGGTAAATGAGGCTGGATCGGTCGATGAAACGACAAATATCAAAATCACACATAACGGTACGACGTTCACTGTGGATCTTGAAGGTATCCAGGGAGAAGAAGTCTGTCCACATTTGTCCTCTAAAATCGCCGGGGAGAGTGGCGCTTGACGTCTCATCGATCATAGCGTAAGAACCAGTAGTCGTGTCCGGGACGTTGTGGCGCGCGTGATTCACCGCGTTACCACTCCGAAGAGTGGTGAGCGGTGTCCGCGTGCGAGGGACGACTGAAAGGAGTCGGTTGGGGAGGGCTCGTGGCCTGCAAACCGCGAATACGAACAGGGGGGCAGGAGCGGTCAACTACGGCGGGTGAAGTTCGGTGAATTTCTTAACTGAACTTTAACCCGGTGCAGGTATAATACAGAGTATGGCAGGTGGCGAGAGTTCATCATTTCGCACCCGGAGGAGATTCATCCAGAGTAATGGTGAACTCGCATGGGGTGGCGGTGATGGTGAGTCGTGGGTTGAGGCGATAGAGTCGAGCGACGGTATCACGGTCACTGCCGATGGGGCGATTGCAGCGAGTGAAATCCCGGAAAGCGGGATCTCACGGTACACGTTCGAGGAAACCGTGGATTCAACGCTCGTTGACGTTTGGAACGGGTATAACGGCGTGATCAATGGGCCGTCATACGACTCAGATAGCGTTGAAGGATCGCGCTCGTTACGGTTCGGCGACGGTGATTACGTCAATTTAGGGCAATACTCGGCGCACGAGTTTGCAGCTGGAGAGTCCTTCACCGTCACGTGGTGGCGGAAATCTTCAGACACTGGTAACGCCGCGTATATCGCTAATTCGTACTCTCAGGACGCATCAGGTCAACAACAACCGTGGTATCTTGCCCGGCCAAAGAACCAGGCTGAGTTTTACCTGAGAGATACTAACGGCGATAATTTCCACGCGCAAGGCCCGAACATTGCAGATAACGAGTGGCACATGCAGACGTGCGTGTACGATGCAGAAGCAGCGGAAATACGCCTGTACATCGATGGTGTGCTGGAAGCAACAGTTGGCGGTGTTACGGAAGAGCCGTATGGAAACAACGGCGGGGATTTCATCTTAGGCTCGCACAGCGATTACTACCTGTTTGGTCGTATGGATGATTTACGGCTGTATGGAAAAGCGCTGGTTGAGACTGAGGTAGTCAATCTTCGAGATACAGGCAGTATCACTCGGTGACTCACCAGCAGGGTTCGAGGAGGGTGTTAGAACCCGGCGAGGTACTCGTCGAACGTGACGAGTTCCTCTTTCTCCCACGACTGTTCGATCTTGTCTTCGAATTCGTCTAAGGTGAGGTCATCGTCGATGAACTGTTGTTTCAGGTCTTCCTCACCGGTTACAGTAGCCGGGAGGAGTTCCCGAACCGGGCCGCCGGGGTGAGACGCAATCTCGACGCGTAGTTCTTGCAGGATCCGTTGACGGTACTCACGGACGTTCTGCCATTCCAACCGGGCGTTCGCATGGATTTGCGCTCGGCGTTCACACCACGGTGTGTGCTTATCGAGACCATCAGCGTGCGCTTTCTGGTAGTCACGAATACTCATCGTGTCGAGTTGGTCAACGACGGATTTGACGCCGTCTGTCCAGTTCGACTGATTCACGTCAGCGCGAGCGATGTTAGTCAGGAGTGTTGCGACGATGCGGCGAGCATCACGGAGCGACGGCGTGTGGTACCCGATTTCTCCGAGGTGGTTATCGGCATCAAGGAATCCGACACCGTTCCAGTGAACGAACCACAGGTCAAGCGTTGAGTGCGTGTCCATGTGCTCGTGGGCTTCCGAGAAGTGGTAGACGAGGACTTCGTGAGCGCGTTCGAAGTCGTGGCGGAATATGCGGAACCCGCCGGTCCAGTACTTGTCGCCGTCAAATGGGAAGAGAATGGTTTCGCTGTCGGCGTAGTCAGTGATGCGCGTCCAGTCACCGTCTGCTTCCCCCGGGATTTCGCCGTCAATGGGTGATGTACAGTTCGCTGCTGAGACGTTCCGGACAGGGTAGAACGACTGGTTAGCGAAGGTGGACTGGATGCTCATGAATACGAGTTCGAGTCAGGGATTATGATGACCGGGGATTCTACAGCGCGGATTCGATGGCCTGGTGTTCAGCCTCCGGAAGGTGTTCGAGTGCATCTTCACGGGAGAACACGCCTTGCTGGACGGCTTCAACGACGAACGAGACGCCGGCGTAGTCGTACGCGTTCTGAACGGCTGATGCGGCGTCTTCGGTGTCGTGCTCCTCGCACATCGGATCGATGTAGTACCGGTTGTTCACGTTGAACAGCGCACGGTTACTGGTCTTCGTCGGCTCGTCGTCTACGGGGTACATCTCGCAGACGACGCAGTCTTCTTCTGATTCCTCAGACTCCGTTGGTGACGGGTTCTGGTCAGGGTTTCGAGTTTCTGTTTCGGACATGGTGGTCTCTGTAGTGTTGACGGTGGTTATCGGCCGTTCGGGTGCGGGTGCGCGCAGCGCCGAACAGTGTCAGCGCCGAGTTCCCGTATCGCTGCTCGGACAGTGTCTTTATCGACGTCCCATCCGAATCGGGTCTGCAGTTCAGACTTGATCCTGGTCGGGTAAAACCGTTCCTGCCGGTACGTGATTGCAGCGATTTCACGGTTGTCTTCGAGGATGTGGAGAACGTCCTCGATAACGGCGTCGTCCGGGATGCTGGTCTGGACGGTCCCGATGGTCTGTGCAGTCTGCGTTGTACTGGACGGGGCTGAGTCAGCGTGTGGGTTTGTAGTCATCGTATTCACCTGATGGTTTGGTTCGGGTTCCGACGCGCTTCACCGCGCCTTTAGGCGCGTCGGACCCGAACGCTCAGGTGCTGTGTGAGAGCGCACGCGCGCAGCGGGCAGTGAACGACGTGTTTACCGCATACCTTGGTTCCGTGTCCGTCCCGAAGGGGCGCAACCGGGAGCAAAGGTAGTGGTAACCCGGCAGTGTGCCGGGAACGAGTGCCAGCAACCAGCGCCGAGTGCACTCGGCGTTCCCGTGGGTCGCTGGTGTTGAGCCGGGTCAGTCCACGATCGTGCAGTTCACACCGGTTTCCGGGTACCGGTGAGTAACACGTTTGATGAGCTGGAGGAGCGGCATGCCTTCGTATTCGCTCACTATGTCTCTGATTTCATCGCGGGAGGCAGGACGTTCCAACACGCGACAGTACCGGTCGAAGAGTTCCTGCCCGTCTGCAGTGAGCGCGTACTCGTGTCGTTCGGTACTCCCGGGCGTATCCATCAGGGTCTTCTCCACGTACCCGTTGGTGATGAGTGCTTGGAGGTCCCTGTACAGGCCCTTCGAGAACGGACCGTATTCGTGCGGGTCGAACGAGTACGCTTGAGAGTCGATACCCTCGATTTCGCGTTGGGTGAGGATAACGAGTTTCTGCATGCGGGTAAGCCCGTTCACCGTTTGCTGTTCTGACGCGTCGATCACAGCGAGTATCAGGACTTTTGGGTTCTTCATAGTCGGTGCAGGGTGTTCTGAGTGTTTCTACGGTGTTCTGCCGGGTAGTTCAAACGGTCGGGTCCGCGGTTTCAGTGTTCTGGACTTCTCGCACGTCAGCGGTGATGCCAACGTCATCAACGGTTGCGTCGTGGGCGGCGTACCCGGCTTCAGCGTCGTTGTTGAACGTTTCATCGAGTGTGCCGAGTTCGCCGTGGTCTTCGTGGATCACGGCGACTTCGAATTCGCCCCATTCGGCGTGTTCGCGTTCGTGTGCGCGTTTCTCCGGGTCTCGTGGGCGCTTCATACGTGAAGCTACGACCGGGACCGGTAGTATTGGGTTCGCGTCACGACCGGTAGTGGAGTGACCGACGCCTTTACTCCGGTCTCGGTTGAGGTCTGTACACGAAGCGCAGGTAGCGTCTACTGCGTGGTTTCACCGGAAGCCCGGTGTGTTGGCGCGTGCAATGAAACGTCCGGGACACAGTGACAGTGGGAATGCACGCGAGGGCTGAACACTCGCCAGTGAGTGTGAAGCGGATGGGGAGGAAGCGGGTGAAAATAAAAAAATCGCGGTTGCGGTTAGGCCGTTACGCCTGCGCTTCCGCGTCAGCGTCGGCGTCAGCGGACTGCTCGTTGCCGCCGTAGGCAGCGTCACGGTCGATGAGGTCGTCCATGTTGACGTCCATCCCGGTCACGCCCTTGCTGCGGGCCTGCTTCAGGAGCGCCGATCCGTTGTTGCCAGCGTCACCGACGCGGATGACGAGCGAGACGAGCTCCTGCTGGTCGTTCTCGGAGTCCTCGACGAACAGCTGGTTGTTCCGCCAGGTGTAGCCGCGCTTCCACGCTTCGTTGTATTCGATGTCGTCTTCCTCTGCGATGTTGCTCACGTCCGGATAGAACGCGCGGACATCCACATCGATGTCGGACGCTTCGACGGCGTCCTGCAGAGCGAAGGTGACGTCGGCGTTCATCCCGGTGTAGACGGTGTCCACGTTCGAGAAGTCCACGACGTCGCTGACCCGGTCAAGGGCCTCGACCATCAGGTCCTCCAGGGACATGTCGTCCTGTCGGAGGTCATCATTAACTATGCTGCCAAAGGCTTCGAGTAGTACGTTCATTGTAATCGGTTTCCTCGTTGGGGTGCGGTTGCCTGCGGGCCTCTCAGCGCCGCTTGCACTTTCTCCTCACGCGCGGCGCTGAGTCTGCAGCCCTGTAATCAGGCGGTACCGGGTGTGCGAAACGGTCGGTGCGGAACCGGGGTCACTGCATAAGCCAGTTTCCGGTTGCGAAGCGACCGACACTGCGCTTAGTCGTGAGTTCCCGCCCTGAGTGGGGAACACCGGTGGTAGCACCGAGGATGTTCGCACAGCCGGTCTGCAGTGCGACGGGACTGAACAATCAAAGAACGAGGCCGAGAAGTCAGTATCCGAGAGGGGTGGTTACTCGTCGGGATCGATGCGACGGTTCGATCCCTTGTTGCACACGCCGCTGAGCTTGAACGTGAAATCGGTGACGTAGTAGGTGGCGTACTCTCGACTGCCGATAAGACTCTCCTTCGCAACGGAGTTTGCTGGTTCGAAGAGAAGTAGATCGGGTTGGTGAGCCTCCACACCAACGAATTCCCATCGTCCGTCCTTGTGGGCGAATTCGAACACGTCCCCTTTCCTGATTTCGATAGCAACGACGACTCCCTTCCCGGAGTGGTGAGGGTAGTGAGAGAGGTACCGATCGGTGAAGAGTGCGTCGAGGGGATTATCGAATTCAACGTTGGGTGACGAGTAATACCGGGCTTCAACCGATTCACGCGACTCAACAGTCGGGTTCCGATGGATTTCACGGGTATCACTACCTCCGAAACTCGTTTGATTCTCCTTCAACGGTTGGTGAATCTGATAGTGCGTGCCAACGAACTGTGACGGGGAAACGGTTCTCCTGTGGGACGAACGTCTGGAGCAGCCACTGATGCTCGGCATGTACATGAGTCTACGCAGGACCCCGTGGTAATTCCTCCGTGTCCGTCGAAGACCGCAACCGGGGGTTTTACCGCGGGGTCCTGTGTTCGGCTGACGGTGCGGTGGCGCAGCCCGAACGAAGTGAGGGAGGGGAGCGGGGCCGGAACGAACGAGAAAGTGAGTGGTGGCCCTGCGAGGCTCCGGAGGGAGGGGCTGTCCTGTGAAACACGAGTAACTGATCGTGGAAGTTGTGAACTATCCGGTGACGGTGCCGGTGAAGACGTTAGTCTCGAAGGTGGGCTACGTTGCGGCCTGCTTCGGCCGCACGTTCGCTGTAGCCGATACCGGTCTCACGTTCAAGACGACGGACGGTGTACGCGAGTTCCGTCCTGAATGGGCCGTACGGTTGCATGGTTGGAGTGATGGGCGCGATCAGGTTAGTTGTCCGTGTTCTCGTCGAGAACACCGGACGGGTCGTTCTCCGGGTCCTGCCAGTGAACCGGGTCGTGCTCGGTTCGCGGCTTGACGATCGTGTTCTGTTGGGCGTGTTGGTCGAACGTAGACCGTTCCATGGAGGCAGTCGTCGTGCGGGTTTCTGCTCGCACGTAATGCCCGGGAATGTCGTATCGACGGACCGGGTGAATGTTGACGAAGACGGTTTCACAGCCTTCGACATCGCTGAACATGCCGGCTTGTGACGGGCCGACACCGACCGGTCGGAGTACCACGTGTTCAACGGGGAACTCGTCGTCTCGCTCCAGATTCAGCAAGATGTGATCGACCGCGTCCGGGGAGACGAGGATCCCGGCAGTCTCGTCAACGGGGAGTTCCAGACCGAAGTCACTGAGCGTGTCGGCTTCGTGGTCATCGTCGTACCCGCGGTACATGCGAGGAAGTTCCTCATCGTCACCAGGGACCTGTTCTGCTGTTGCAGCACCGTCTTGACGTGATTCGTGAGACATCACGATGCAGGTTTGGGCGAGAGCGGAGTATTACCTCGTAGTCCGTCGCAGACGCAACTACGCGTGTTTTACCCGCTCACGCACAGTGGTCGTGGCGGGACGCCCGGAAACACGAAATCCGTGGGTCAGGATTGAAGTTCGACGAGTTGTGCTTGCGTGGCTGTCTTCTCACCAGAGTTATCGATAGTAATCACGTCACGCTCGAATTCGTCGAACCCTGCTTTGATGCCCTGGTAGACAGCTACGTCAGCGTCACTGATGTTGTCTCGACTTCGAATGCGTTGTTTCGTGGTTTCATCGTCGCACACCACGTTGATGAGACGGTAGGTAACGTTGCGGTCGTCGGCAATGGTTTCTGCTCGGGCACGCCCTTCTTGAAGGTTGAAGGTCGCATCGAGGATAACGGACGTGCCGTCTTGAAGCGTGTTCCGAGCGCGACTGTACATCTCGTTGTACGTAGCAGCGCTTTCATCGCTACTGTAGGTCGGGTCACCATCGGTCAGTTCTTTCCGGATCCGGTCGGTGCTGTACATGACCGCGTTTTCCAGTGCAGCGATTTCCCGGCCAACGAATGATTTCCCAACACCCGGGTATCCAGCAAGGACCGTGAGTGTCACGTCAGTAGATGGCATTGTTAGTCTGCGATGGCGTTGTTCGCAGCGGTGTCGGCGTCCGCGTTCTGCTCTCGCGGGACGTGCTCGATGCTCCAGGAGTGGAACACTGCAAGGCGTCCGCGGACGTCATCGAGGAGCGGGGCGAGATTGTCAGCGTTACAGTCGTACTCGCCGGTCACCTGCCGGATGATGAGCTGCGAGTCGCCCTTGATGGTGATGTCGGTGACGCCGTTGGAGAGAGCGGTTTCAAGCCCGTCAAGCAGGGCTTTGTACTCGGCCTCGTTGTTGGTATGATCCTCCAACGGACGACCGTCTTCGATGGTTTCCGTGGTGGTTTCGAGGACGTACCCGGTTGCGGCCGGGCCAGGGTTACCGCGACAGGCCCCATCGAAGTGAAGCACAGACTCGGTCATGTCGCTGCTTTCGACGTCTGGTTCCTCGTTGATCTGGATGGTGGCTGTGCCTTCGATAACGACGGTGTTGTCGTCGGTGATAGCGATAACGTCGGTCGTGTAGATGTTGTCGTCGCGGCCAGTGATCGTGGCTTCGGCTGTGACCGTGTCACCCGGGCGGACGGGTGCTTTGAACGAGAGTTCTTTCCCGAGATAGACGATGACACCGTCCAGGTCAGCGAGCGCTGCGCTGATGATACCTTCAACGAGCGTGCCGTGGGCGATGCGGCCGTTGAACATCGTTTCGTCGGCGTACTGGTCGTTCAAGTGCAGCGGGTTCTCGTCCCCGGAGAGCCCTGCGAACGCTTCGATGTCGTCATCGGTGATCGTTTCGGATGCGACGCCTGTGTCTCCGACCTCGCTTACCTGTGAACTCATGTGCAATCTCACTTCGGCTGTTTGTTCACTACCGGAGTAGGCCTTCCAACTCGCGGTTGAGTGGGAGGCTTACCCGGTAGGGAACCGTGGCCGTCTATCATGCTGTAAGCGTGATACGGTGATAAACTGTTGCAAACAGTGTTTGCCGCAAGCCGGCGCGCGAAGACCCGACCCGTCGGAAACGACTTGTTGTGCGGGAGTGCCACCGACGGGGAGTGGTCTTTCGTGCGAGGGAGAGGGGCCTGGAGGGCGTGTGAGAAAAAGGAGTGACGACCAAGGGATTTAACAGAGGCCGCAGGCCGTGGTTTTGCTGCGAGGAAGCAAGTTTCCGACTGGCGGAGAGGAAAGTTCGACGAGCAAGAAAGCCTGTGAATCACGCCGGGAAGAGGGGTGTTTTTCGAGCAGGCACGGTGGCCCGCGAGGGTGACCGATGTACTCAGCTCGTCTGAGGACATCGGGAACGAATGGGGTGGGTTCCTGCAAAACACAACCGGATGCACTGCAGTTCAGTTTGCTTCTGTAGTTGTCTCGGGACGGGACGGTGAAGTCATCATGCGAAGGAAGTTCAGCGAATTGTACAGCGTAGTGACGATGAACAGGACAGCGCCAGTAATTGCAAGTCTGCCTGACCACGGTGACAGTACCCCGGCAATCCAGGCGATCCCGCCGATGAACAGGGCCGATGCACCGAGAGAAGTGAATGGAATCGTCTGTGAAATCCGTTGCTTGGCGGCGTCTCTCTGATTCGACATGCACATTGTACCGCCTGTAGTCTTATAATAAATTGGATACCTAAATGAGAGGCACGGTGGGGTACGAGTGATTGCCGGGAAGATGGCGCGACGAATGAATCGCCGGGAGGCACGACCTGGCGAGAACGACGCGAGGGAGCGGGGCCGGAGCGTGTCGACTGAGCGCAGCGAGGTCGAGACCAGCGGCCCGCGAGGGTGACGCGATCGTGATCGCGGAACGAATGAGGGAGGGCTTGCGAAACGCGAAAGACAGCGGTCATTGGTGACTGCAACAATACCGAAATAGGGTCTCAGTGGATGATTCTGCGTTTTCTCAACTTGTCTACGGACGAGTCTGCGACCTGCACCACTTCCGAAGAGACCTTACGAGTGTCAGAGATCTCATACGGCTCTCCGATGGTGTGCCACTTCCCCTCGTCTTCCAGGTCCCGGATCAGAGTTCCGATGTTTCCGTCTTCCGGGATCTGGAACGTCATGTCGTTCTTCAGCTGAGAATCGGGGAGCGGGACCGCCTTCGCATCATCAGGTAATCGGTGCATGCCGTGCGCTCGAACGCCCGGCTTGACCACGTACGGTTCAACCCGGTCACTAACACGATACAGACCGACGACGTCACCGTGAACCGTCCAGTCACGAATGACCTGGCAGTTAGCGACGCCAACGAAGGTGTGGCCAGCCGGTGAGCTCTCCGGCCAGGAACGAGCGCTACCAACCGTCCCGTACGCAACCACGTATGCTTCTGCAGTGAGCGACTGCCACCCATACTCCTCACCAATGCGAGTAAGCATCTCTGCTAGCCGAGTCTCCGGGTAATTGTGGTCGTCTGGATCAGTTGTGAGTTCTTCAACCTCGCCGTCAGAATGCCTAATCGTGTACGTGTACGGGACATCCCTGAAAATCGGCCTCCCAAGCGTATTTGTCCGGCCAGTTTTGACCTCTCCACCCGGCGTGTACACCACATCCGCCCCGTTCTCCAACGTGCCAAGAGCGAGTTCGATGTCTGTAGCGGGATTGCGTGGCATTTTCACGTGGGAGAAAGTCCCGGAGGGGAGTATTCATTCCGGTGAGCGAGCGGTCTTTGAAGCGCAGCGACCCGGTTTGATTACCTCCTCCGGGACTTGGCGACCTGCACCCAACTGACCGCTCTGCATTACCCGTTCTGGCGGGCAAGACGGTAGAAACCGAAGAACAGCAACCACGCAGATACACCGCCCTTTGACACGCGACGTGCGTCAGGTGTACGGTTCGAGTCGCTTCACAATCTCTGCGATTGCGAGGGAGACTGCCCTGGCGTCGGGTTCCGCCGACCGGAGTGTCTCCACGCGAAGGTCTGGCAGATCGTTCTGTTGCTCAGTGGAACGACCGTCTCCATGTGTGTGCTTGGGTCCCTCAGTGAGGAACATCGGGGTATCCATGCACCTGAGCGCTGCGTATCCGCCGTTGTGCGAGTCGTACCGGTCGTCCCGGATGATGTATTCTGGCCCGATGCGGAACCGGNCGTCTTCAGCCGGCTGGCGAAGGGCTCCCGGGTTCTGTATCGAGAGGAGAACCGGGAGTTGCCGGGCGAGATCCGGTCTAACCGGTGGTTTCGACGATCGGGGTGAGTCGTGTTTCTGCATGGATTTACGCTCCGGTTTCATTCGTACTGGCGTTGTTCGCCGGGACGATACTTATCTCTTGACCGGGTTCGACTTCGATTCGGTCGATGACTTCACCGTCAGCGTTCTTGATGACGAGGATGTACGCGACATCCGGGTTATCATCCACGGGTTCTTTCTCAACTTCATCAACGGTTTCGTTGATGTTTTCAGGGTCTTCGCCGGCGATGAACTCCTGGATCGCGTCGGTGGTATGCAGTTCAACTGCTTCTCCGGAGTGCGCGTTCACGAAGACGTTTCGAGTGACGTCGAGGTTGTCAGTCGGAACGACTTTCGCGTGCCACCAGAGTTCACCGTTGACGACCGTGGGAACGGGTTCGACTACTTCGAAGTTATCGCCCCATCCGGTTTGCGAGTCTTCGCTTCGGACGATCCCCATCGCGCGTTCCGGGCCGAGTAGGGAGTTGTCTTCACCGGTCGAGTAGTACGTTTCCTCGCCGGTTTCAGCGTTCACGAACCAGACTTCGTCCAGTCCACGCGTGTCCTCACCGTACGGTTCGAAGGCGATGACGTACGAGAAGCGTTCATCTTCCAAGTCAACGATGAACGGTTGCTTGTTCCCGGCTCCTTCCGGCATGTCCGCGATTTCGATTTGGTCTTCGTGCGCTCCGAACGTGTCTAACTGGTTGATGATGCCTTCACGGTATCCGAGAGACTGCATGTATTCCGTAGTGACATCGAGCGGGTAGAGGCGCTGCCCGTCAAGCCGTTCGGTGTTCTGCGCTTCGGTCAACGTGTAGTGGTCAATGTTCCCGTCAGTGTCGATGACACCGACACCGTTGGACACAGGTTTCGTGTACGGGACCGGGATTCCTCCAAGGGAACCGACGTCCCACTCGTCCCCGCTTTTGGGGTACGACATGTACGCGTTGTCGTTGTGAACGAATCGGACGGAGTCATCGTTGTACTCCGACCAGTAATCGCTTTTCACGAGGTTCCAGCGCGAGCTGCGGTGGAAGTACATGCCTTCACCAACGGGGAAGCTCGTGTCGTCTTCCAGACGGAGTTCACGGTCGTCCATCCGCGTCATGTCGCTGAGTGCGACACCACGTTGCTCTTCGATGAGTTTGTTCCGCGTGTCATCAGGTTCGATTGCGTACGACCACATCATCGAGCCGTTCGGGTTTCGTGCGACGTCGCTTACTCCGAGTCGGTGTTGCCGGTAGGAGACAGAGCCTTTCACTTGGTTCGAATCAACTTCCCGCGGGACGATTCGCGGGTTCTCTTCGTTCACTTCGGGGAACTCCGAGACGTTGTTCGCGCTGTCCATCGTTTGCGTTGCCATTTCTCGTTGTTCAACGAGTCCAGCGGCGTACACCCAAAAGATAGACACGCTGAAAATCAGGAGGATGACCCCGGCAACACCGAGCGTCTTTCGGGAAACACTATTCGTCACTGTCAGATGCCGGGGAGAAGTCGAAGTCGTATTCGTCTGCGAAATTGAAGTCC
>Ga0065697_1000928_pt1 | contig 12732 bp, 13 predicted proteins | sample AntLakMe24m_08um_FD_59086 | JGI IMG/M metagenome (GOLD analysis project Ga0065697, IMG submission 59086) | Hypersaline microbial communities from Antarctic Deep Lake - 24m 0.8um v2 (version 3) | ecosystem: Environmental > Aquatic > Non-marine Saline and Alkaline > Hypersaline | place: Deep Lake... | reverse complement strand
TATCCCAACCCAGCGGCACGGTGCCGTGGGAATCCTCGCGCTTCAGCGCGGGGAGGATGTCAATTAAATAAGTTTTATAATACCGTTATTTTGAATTGCATATCCTTTTTGAAGAGTTCTTTCGATAATTCTCCTTGCTTTATCTTCATCTAAACCGTCTTCAACTGATAATTTAACGACGTTCTCCATAGTTGAATTTTCTTGATTATCTACAGCATCTAAAACTATTTCTTTTGNTGTACCTATTATCTTCATCATCTGTATTATCTTTTTCTTGGATATGCTCTATCTGGTTCATCTAAACCACCTTGTTCACGTATTTCATCAAATGTTGGCCCAGAATCACTCTGTTTAGTTAATAATTGTGTTCTAGCAGCAATTGCATCATTATGATTCTCTGATTCATATGGTATCTTAAATTTTTCCCATGGGTATGAACTATTACATGTTCTACAACTTGGTGTCTTCGTTTTCTTACTTAAAATAGATATACCTCTACAATATTTATCTGGACAAACGACAACGTAATGCATCATTGTTACTATATACTATAGTTCGAACAAATAAATATCTTACTTATTTTTGTAAAATAAATTTACAATATCATTTTTAAACCATAGTATTAAATGTATCTAGTTCTTATAATACTCCAAGAACATGCCGTGGACATCAGAATATAGACCAAACACACTCCAAGATGTGGTTGGAAATAGTAATCAAATTAGTAAGTTAAAAAANNGGGCTGATAATTGGTCTGAAGATTCAGACCCCGTAATACTCTATGGCCCACCGGGGCTTGGAAAGACTACATCTGCTCACGCTCTTGGATTAGATAAAGGATGGGAAGTAATGGAGATGAATGCAAGCGATAAAAGAACAGGTAAAATAATTAATCGTATTGCAGGAGAATCATCTAAAACAGCAAGTTTAACAGGACAAAAAAGAAAATTAATAATTCTTGATGAAGCAGATAACCTCCACGGCAATTCAGACCGTGGTGGTAAAGGTGCAATCACAAAAACGATTAAGAATTCAAGCCAACCAATCATACTAATTGCAAATGATTATTATGACCTCACAAGAGGATTACGAAATGCAACAGAAGGTATTGAATTTAAAGCCATTGATGAAACAGAAGTTGCTAAAGCACTACGTGATATTTGTGAAGATAAAAATATAGATTATGATGTATATTCATTGAAGAAAATTGCTAAGAATTCTAAAGGTGACTTGCGGGCCGCAATTAATGATTTACAGAAAAATGCTGTTGGAAAAGATGAATTGCGAATATCTCAAGTAAATGTTGATGAACGAGATAAAGATACCGCAATATTTCCCTTCCTTGACTTTTTATTAAAAACAGGTGATGTAAAAGATGCTCAAGAAGAAGCTAGAAAATTAGATATGACACCGGAAGAAATATTTCGTTGGGTAAATGAAAATCTTCCTAGAAAATATAGCGAAGAAGAATTAACAAGAGGATTAGATAATTTAGCAAAAGCAGATATTTGGTTGTCACGAACGAGGAAAACCCAGAATTATAAATATTGGAAGTATGCTAATGATGAACTTACCGCAGGTGTAGCGAGCGCACGAGATGGTAAAAAGGGTGGTTGGACTAGATGGAAACCACCAAAATGGCACACTAAAAAAGGTGTATCTGAAGAACTGTTAGGAAGAATTGCAACTAAATCAGGTAGTAGTATTCAAACTGTACGAATGGATATTATCCCATTCTTGTCTGCTATGGTTCCTTACTGTAAACCGCGTGAATTAACAGTTCAAATGGCATCATGGTATGATATGGATGCAAGTGAAGTTGCAGAAATAACAGGAAGTGGAAAAACAACAAATAAGGTTCAGAGCATTGTTGAATATGCTGAAGAAATCAAACAAGAATTTGAAATAAAATCACCAGAAGAATCTCTTATGAATATAAGAGATGAACAAGAATCAACCAAAAATGATACAGATACTATAACAGAGCCTGAAATTGAAGATGATACGGATAATCAATCCGTAGATGAGGGAGATGAGAAAGATGAGGGAGATGAGAAAGATGAGGGAGAAGATGATAATCAAGCTGGACTTGATGACTTCTTATAAGGTACTTATATCATCATACCTCTCTGGAACGACCATTCGTATAGGTAAATCACCTTCGGTTTCTACACGCCCTTTGTAACACTTTATACAGCTTCTTTCATCACCTTGTGCATAATACTCTGATTCAAATAAATCTCGTAGTTCTTTTGTTATACAATGTTCTAATACTTCTTCTGTAGTACCTATAGAATTTTTCTTTATATTTACTTCTTGTTGAACAATATTTTGAAATCTTTCAGATGGATGTGTACTTTCTAAATCACCTAAAGAATTTGGTTTATCAATAGGTAAACCATCTGGAATATGTTCATCACAGAGAATAGGTGTATTTGTTGTAAAACGTTGAACTAAATTTTTAATTTTGTTTATAGAATCTCTTGAAATATTCATATAATAAATATTATATGATAGGATATAAACATTAGTGCCTTTACAATATAATTGGCACAAAGAAAATAGCTGATAAACAGGCAAGTAGGATACCTTTTATAATTTTTACTATTCGTGAAATATTTACATCACTAATATGATTCTGAAGAGCCATTTCTGATGAAGCACGAAGAATATGACCACCATCTAAGGCGAATGTCGGTATACAATTAAATATAGCTAAATTAAAGTTCATCCACGCTGTCCAGAAGAACACATTAGCTGTGAAGTATAATCCCCCTACAGAAAATTCTGGTACACCAGACATTACATAGAAGTTTTGTATATAAGGTGTGAAACCGGGGAAGTTTGATTCAATACCCGGAGTTAAACTAGCTAACGGTAATAGAAGTAAACCCAATACATTCTGTAAATTACCTATAATTGAATCTGCTGGAGTTAGAAGATTATAGAACTGTTCTGCAGGATATATGTTAACACCAAGTAATGATGTACTTAAACTACTAATATTAGAACTAATAACGGCTGAATCATCTCCACTATCAACACTTACAGTCTTCGTTACGACATCTCCATTTTTATCTAAGTAAGTTATATTAGCTGATTCTGTATTATTAAATTCGTTTATTAAGCTTTGTCCATCATATACTCTAACGTCATTAACGGAAAATACAAATGTTGATTCACCAGTACTCAGATTCATATCTTCCATCAATCCTGTACGTTTTTCTGATGTAATATATGCACCTACAGGATATTCTACGTCATTTCCATTTTCAAGCGTAAGCGTAGCATAATTATCTTCTACAGATAACATTTTCGTTCTTAGCTCAGACGGGGAATTAACTCTATTACCATTTACTTCTCGAATCGTATCTTTAGGTTTTAGGTCAAAACCATCTGGAACTTTAGTGACATATGCACTACCTTCAATATTAACAACTTTTTCTTCATTTATTGTGAGTGTATTTGCATCATCTTCAAGTAATGATAAGAATTGTTCTTGTGATGTTATCGTTTCATTATTAACTCCTGTGATTCTATCGCCATCAGAAATATCCATTCTTTCTGCTGGTGAATCACCAAGAACATTTGACACGCCAATTCCGGGTGCTGGTGATATTAACAATGATACTATCAAAAATAACCCGATTATGGAAAGAGCAAAAATAGCAAAATTATTCATTATTCCTGCTGCATACATTCGAAGTTGTGCTTTTAATGTTGCTTTTTCAGAACTTTCTTCATCCGGTTCAACAAATGCGCCTAAGGGAATTAAAGCTCCCAAAATAANACCAGTTGATTTAACATTTATATCTCCAACACGACAAAGAATAGCATGACCCATTTCGTGAACGACCATACCAATTATTAAACCTAGTAATATTTCAGGCCCAGCAGATAGTGGTAAAAACCTATTAACGCCGGGTATTACAATCATATCTGTGGGACCTTGGATAGTAACTTCATTTGGCTGCATAATAACACCAAATACAGATACGACGACGAAGAATACACCAACAAATGCTGTTACTATTGAAGCAAAAACACCTAATCGTACCCCATGGAACCCAAAATTTATAATATCTATTAGCTAATGATTCTATAGTATCTAATCCTATTTCTGACCTGATTGTTAATATAGGACCCCATATACTAAATGAATCTGGAATCCAATCTTTTTTCTGTACAATTGTTGCGAGAACTGTATACAACAATATAAAACCGAGAACATATTCCCATGTAATCATTCATATATAATATATAATACAATAGTTATAAATTCGTCGGAGAAATGATATCTTCGCGTCGAAGATAAAATTGATATGCGTCACTAACATTTTCTTTTGTTATAATTTCATTAGGTAAAATACTGTCAGGTGGTTTTTCAAACACATTTTCACACACAGCTATAGCATTATCATTTTTTACACTTGTTATTCCACGGATTACACTCATATCTAAATCGATAAAACCTATATTTAGTAAATACTTTAGACATTCTGTTGCATAACCTGAACCCCAATGTGACTTTGAAATAAATATACCTATCTCACAACGTTTTTTACTTGCTTCTATATTCCAAAAACCGGTAAATCCAATAGGTTCATTAGATTCTTTAATATAAATAAGATATAATGCATTTTCTTTATTCATCCACCCATTTTCACAATTCGTAATAAAAATTACTCAGCATCCAACATTGTATCTACCGGTTCTATAGATATATATTTATATTCTTCATTTCCTGTATTATCAAACATATCATATACGTGTTTTACGCTAGAGTCATGAATTGGATTTAAATATGTATTATTAGTCTCCAATTTACTTGGTAAATTTATATCCATCAAGTATGAATTATAATATTACACTAAATGATTTCGCATACAGCAATATTATAACGATTTAGCAATATTCTTTAGTTTTTCCACAGAATCTGCATCATCTACGGATTTTGTATCTCTCATTTGAACAACTCTGGGGAAACGAAGACTATACCCACTACTAAATTCAGGTGAGGTCTGTACTTCTTCAAACCTTACTTCGACCACATGTGTAGGTCTAATTTTTACCACGCGTCCATCTTTTTCAATTATTTCATCTTCAAATGTTTTTGTTAACTCGGCCAACAATTCATCACTAACGCCATTACCAACATTACAAATCTTTACAAGTTCATCAGTGTCTTTATCCCAGATTGCAAGTTCGAATGAAGAGATAAAGTCGGAAAGTCGTCCATCACCATATTCTCCTCCTACTACAACCGCATCAATTGTTTCACCTTCGGGTTTTAATTTAAGCCATTTCTTTCCACGCGAATTTGGCTCATAATTTGACTGTGGGTGTTTAATCATTGCACCCTCATGCCCATCATCATCTGCTTCAGACATTAATTTCTGAATATCACTTACAGATGAACATTTTACACATCGTGAACGGATATCTTTTGAACAAACATTAGATAGTACACGCAATCTTCGTTCATATGGCTCATCAAGCTGGAGTCCGTATTCTTCGTGGTGCAATATATCAAAGAAATGTGGTTTAACAGGAATTTCTTCAATCATTTCTTCAATATTATGTTTCCTACGGATTCTCTTTTGCGTTTTTTGATATGTTAAAGGTTGTTTGAAATCGGTTGACTCATAACCTACAATCTCACCGTCAAGAACAACCGTGTGTATATCTATATTATCCTGAATAACTTCAACAATATCTGGGAGTGAAGAAGTAACATCCTGAAGATTTCGTGTATATAATTTAATTTCATCACCTTTTTTATGTGCCTGAATACGGAATCCATCATATTTATATTCACCATATACAATATCAGAGTCCATTTCATTCATTGCATCCAATGGCGTACTATTACCAGCTTTCATAGATAGTAATGGAATTTCACATACAGATAAATCAATATCATCTATCCCTTCTTTACCGTTCTCTGAGGCAATTTTAAGTACCTTTCCAGCATCATTTGTAAGCATTAATGCACGTTCAATATTATCTTCTGGAATATTATGGGCTTCTGAAATACCTTTTCGAATTGTACCCGAACCTACACCAATACTCATATTTCCAAGGATTAATCTCGTAAGATATTTTGCTTCAATTGGAGAACATTTTAACATTAATGATACAAGATAATTAACCTTAACAGCTTGACTACCAGAACCAGACGTATTTGCAATTAAGGAAAGTACATCATATACTTCTGTAACAGTAATTGATGGAGAACCTAATTGCTGTTGCCCAGAATCTGAATTGATACTTAACTTGTCAAACAATTCACCCATATCAGAAACATCTGTCATGGATGATTTAATTTTATCTTCTTCTACACCTGTTGCTTCGGAAATAGCCTGACGCATTAATGACGTACTAATACGTGTTTTACGTTCATCATATGCCGGAAATATTTCACCTTGTATAAATCTAGGGACGATTTCTAAGGAATCATCGTCTACTGTAGAAAACAATTCCGATACATATTCTACTATAACGGTTGTTTTACTTTCATTATTAATCTCATCTGCAACGTCAACAAAATCACTAAATTTCATAATAGTAAGTAGTATCTCTACCCTGTTTAAACTTTCTATATTAATCGAAAATATATATTATTGTCTATCTTGAACCAAGTTCAATATTAACATTTTGTACTGTACCATTACGATATACGTCTAAATTAACCGTATCCCCCGGTGTCGTTTCACGCATAAGATAACTTGTTAATCCTTCATTAGTGTGAATATCGTTTCCATTAATTCCAACGATTACATCCGGTAAATCTGCATCTTCTCGCGTGCGTAATACACCATCATTAAGAGAACCATCTACAACTTCTTCAACAAGTAATCCTTTTTCAACATCTATGTCATCTTGTATATTAACTATTGGACTTAATTCTATTGTTCTAATACCAACGTAAGAATGTTCGTGGTCGCCTGTTTCAATTATACTTTGGCCCATAGCATCTGCTAATCTTGCTGAAACTGCAAAACCAATATTTTCTCCTTCTGTAGCTGTATTAACTCCGGCAACTTTTCCTGTATTAGTCATTACTAATGGTCCACCACTATTACCTTGATTAAGTGCAGCATCTGTTTGGATGGAATCTGGAATAGTGAATTCTGTTTCTGTGCTCATAACTCTGTTAGTCCCACTAATAATACCTGTTGTAACACTCCCACTTAAACCAACAGGAGAACCTAATGCTATAACGGGGTTGCCTCTAACAGGTATATCTTCCATGAGCGTTAATGATTCGGCATATGAAGGGACATTTTGCGGTTCTAGTATGGCTATATCTGTGTATTCGTCAGAACCGACCAGAGTTGCATCTGTCCATGTACCGCCATTATATTTAATATATAATTCATTAGAGCCATCTATAACGTGATGGTTTGTCATAATATAACCGTTATCATAAACAAATCCTGTTCCTTGAGATTTTATACCTTCATTTTGTCCAGAGTATATTGTCACAACACTTTGCAAAGATTCTTCTGCTATTGTTGAAGAATCCAATGTTGAATTTATTAACTTAACTTCTGAAGAATTTTTCTTATCATCACTATCAGAAATTATATCTGAGATTTCAATATTACCTGTTAAATATAAACCACCACCAATACTTATGGACAGTACAATCATACTTATAAAAAGTCCAATAAATATTTGCTTAATTGTCGAATTCATATGTAATATATTTATACCTTTATGAGTATTAGTCTTTCCGTGTGTAAGTCAAATTATATAAATCTTTATCAAAAGGTTTTTTACAAAGGGTGTACTATACATATGTGAAGCTGTATAATACAAATAAACAAACCGACTAATATACTAATATAATATAACTATGATTAATACACGAGATGCTAGAACGGATGACGAAGCGTGGATGTTAGGAAAACTATCTAATGAGAATGCAAAACATGACTCATTTAGACCAGAAGATTTTATTGTAGCGACAAATGATAAAACAGATGAACGGATTGGATTTGGATGTATTCAATATCACCGAAACATTGTAGATGATACAGAATACGTCGAAATTACTAATTTTGTCGTTCTTGACCGAGCAACAAAAGAACAAGGTCGTCTTCTTCTCGTTGAATTGGCTAAAAAAGACACAAAACAGTGGGCATCAACAGGTTTTCACATTCCCACATAAAAACCATGAACTATTTAAGGATGTTGGATTTAATGAACGTACATCCTCAGATATGCCTGAAGTTATGCAGGATATAATCGAAGAACAAAAAGAATTGCATAACGGTTCTGTTCGTTCCTTTTCTGGTCAACCTAAAAATATCAACTATGTAATCGAAGAAAAGGATAAATTCGAAAAGCCAGAAGGAACAACAAAAGAAGAAGTAGATAGTATTAAAGAAGAATTAGGTATTACAGATGATTCTAATACAAAATACTCTACGTAGCTGAATAGATTATAAAAAAATTATTTCTTAAAAAATTTGTTCAATACTGCTTAGTCTTTACGTCTGTACGCAATCATGCTACCTGCCATCATTGCGATTGCTGCTAATATGACACCGAAACCGGGCTGGCTTGGGTCTTCTTCCTCTTCGCCACCTTCTGCTGTCATATCAAGCTGAAGTTCATTAGCTTCACCGTCAATGAACGTTCCGCTTTCACGAGTTTCATATCCATCAACAGACGCCGTAACATTGTACTCTCCGTTTTCAAGTTCAACAACTGAAATACCGTTACCATCTGTGGTTACCGTCTCAATTGTTTCACCTTCTTGACTAACAGTTACAGAAACACCGGGGATTCTTTCACTGGTGTTCGCATCTGCTGCTGTGATTGTAAAGTCATATGGACCTGAATCCGTTTCATTTTCTCCTGCATCTGGGTCTGTGACTTGTACAGTTTTCGATTGCTGTGTGGATTCACCGTTTGAATCCGTTACAGTTACGCTTACATCATAGGTTCCTGCTGAATCATACGACTGCGTTGTACTGATTCCTGCACTTGTTGAACCATCATCAAAGTCCCATGTGTATTGTAATTGATTATTCGAGTCTGAATCATCAAATGCTATTGCTGTAAAGGTTAAATCATCTCCAACTTCAGCGGAATCTGGACTGATGATTTGTTCAATTGTTGGTGGCTCGTTTGGAGCTTCTTCAACAACAATTTCTGTTGTAGCATTATCTGACTGTCCAGCCGAATCTGTAACAGTTACAGTTACCGTATATGTTCCCGGTGAATCATATACATATGCTGGGGAGGACTGTGCCGATGTACCTTCATCGTCACCGAAGTCCCATTGGTAATTAAGTGAATCTGGATTTGTTGAGTTAACTTCTAGATTAAATCCAACTTCATTACCTTCTGTAACTGGAGTATCATCTGAACCGAAGTTAGCTATTTCTGGTGGAACATCTGCTTCCATCATTACAGCCTCTCTGTAATCAGCGTCAACCGGTCTAAATCGAAGTTCCATTGCTCTATCTACATCAATATTAGATAGGTCAAATTGTGTGAATACGGTACCTTCTTCTGTAACTTCAACGCTGTTTGAGAAGAATTCAGATTCTATGTCTTGTGACTCAGAATCTGCGGTTCTAACAATAACATCAATACCTGTTGTATATGGTGCAATGTTTGTGTAACCGGATACTGTTGAATTTTCTACTGCTGCAAGACCGTGTTTCGTTTCAAGTGTTTCTTCATCTACAACTACACTTGGAAGATTCGTTACAATAACACGTTCAACAAATTCAACAGATTCGTATAAGTCTGCACTTTCATTATCTGCATCATCGTCAACGTATTTGTAATCTTCTGTGATATTTAAGTCAACATCGAATTCCGTTTCTTTGTTCACATCGAAATCACTATCGAATGTATCATATATGTCATCATCACCAGTATTGAAGAACACGTAGAACGTGTCATCTTCTGGAACAACTTCAACATGTTCTGCTTCTTCTAGTTTGAGTCGTGTTGCTTCTGAATGTCTATCACTATCTGTTTCTGTAATGTGAAGACCAAGTTCTGGTAATGTATCTGTTAGACCATTTGCGTTCGTACGTTCGTAGTGGTCAACAAGGTCTGCTCCTGTAGTATTATTTGTAAGAAGTGTATCAGAATAAAGACCAGATGCCTTAACTTCTACAACAAATTTATCGTTTAATGCAACTTTATCCTGCTGCGTACCGAATTCTTCTACATTCTCCATTGTTGGAGCTTTATCCATTGGCATTACCCATGTGTTAATCTCTTCAGATGCTCGGTCTGTAACATAGAGTGTACCCATATCAGTATCTTGGTTGTTAACGGATAACTCCATTGTATAGAGACCAGTCGCAAATGGACCAGATACTGCTGGTAAGCTTGTTTTGTGNATTTTCTATTTCTGTACCTTCATCTCCTGCTTTGAATACTTGGTCAACGGTATATCCTTCTGTTCCATCTCCTGCGCGGTAAGTATCCATTGTAATTGTTGCTGTACCACTATTATCTGTATCTCTTACATCAAATTCAAGTTCGTAATCGTCTTCTGTAAACTTAAATGTAGAAACAGATGTATCAGACATAGTGATTTCGAATGTTACTTGGTCACCTTGGTCCTGAACATATGTTCCCTGATTAAATGTTGCGTCACCTTCATCGAAGAATGCAACATCTACTANACCTGTGCTTGCTGCCGCAGTTGCGTCAGCAACACTTAGTGAAAATTCATATTCTTGTTCATTTGAACCGTCGAATTCAAGAGGTACTGTGAATACATTTTCACCACTGGTTTGAACGTTTGTTATTCGGACTTGTTCATTATCATCATCCTCTGCATCTTCTACTTGAACTTCAACACCACTGTCAAGTTTAGATTCATCAACTAATTCAACAAGTTCATCTGCAGTTACATTTTCAGCACTAACCAATACATCGTATGGTCCAGACCGAATACTTGTAACATTAAGGTCAACTTGTGTATTTTCTGTGTGTAAATTCACAACAGATTCATTGAGTTCTGCATTCAAATCCTGCTGAACGGCGTTCCACATAACTTCAGTCCCTGATGGACCTACAATTTTGAAATCACCTTCAGCTTCAACATCAGCATTAGGGAATCCTGAATCAATGTTGAATTCATGAATGTTTGTTGTATTACTTTTTACAGGTTCAATCTCTCGAACTAACGAGTAACCTTCACCATCATTATCTTGACGCATTAAGTCGTACGTTGCATCAGCATCAAGACTATCACCAGCTAATACAAGTTGTTGACCAACCCAAACACGAGCAATTGAACTTTCCGAATTTCCATTGTCAAGTGCATCGAGTTCTACACGGTCATCTGTAACATCTAGTGCATCAACAATACTAAATGTATGTGATTCTCGTAGGTAATCACCAGTTNTAGNCGTNNNTGTANCTNGTGCTGTTTCANNTGNGTCTGAGGTAACCGTTATTACATCAGATGCATCAAGAAGGTCATCTGTATCATCTAAGGTTGCCCCTTGTTCGGAAACAGCAATTACTACATCATCTGAATTACCATCAGCAATTGGGNTATCTAATGTAATATTACTATCTTCAACACGTTCANNGGCATTAAATTGTTGTGAACCAAGATTACTGGACACTACAACANTACCTGACGCGTCGATTTCGTGAATGGAAACAACGTAATCAACATTGGCTCGTACCATGTCAAATTCTACAGCACTCCCATCTGTTGTTTGGGACGTGCTAGCTGTAACTTCACCTGCTTCTAGTGCTTTAATATCCCAAGCACCTTTTGGGTTATAATCATCACCAAGTACGCTGGTATCAAATACAACAATACCATCAGCGTCTGCGGTGGCAGTTACGCTTGTTCGACCATCACTGTTATTATACAATACATATGTATCTCCGTTATTAATACTTGCACCGGTAACTTCAACTAACGAATTATATGGAACATCCACATCGTTCACATCATCAACGTCGTATTCTACAACGTTTTGGTGGTCGTCAGCATATGCTACCATACTCATACTTGCGACTAGTACTAGTAGTGATAGAAGTAGAGCGGCGGTCGTATTCTTTGTTAAATATTGGCTATTTTTCATAATATCCTCAACATAACAACTATCATGAATGTCTAAAAGGATTACCCCTGTCTGACGGATATTTCAATGTATTATAATATAAAAATGTGACTATACAGTGTGTTAGTTATTCAATATTAAATTTATTTACAAGTTTCTCATATTCGGATTGACTAAACTTATCTTTTATACGACTACGTAAATCATGAGATTGAAATCCTGTATTATATTCTCCAGATAACCATTTTACAGCCTGTTCATTTGTCTCTACATATTTTACGGAGAATCGAGGAGAAAGCCTCGCGCTTTAGCGCGGGGATGAATCCGACACTTCCTTTCACACTCCACCAATCGATGGCACCGCGGGATATTCCACGGTAATCCACAACTATTAAGTAACTGGTTCTACATAGGTTATGTATGGCGAATCTCACCGTCACGCGCACCTACGTTGGTTCTATCCAGAACCATCGGCAGGTGTCTGATGGTCTGGGTTCGCTCGGGGATTCCGCCTCGAAAATCTGGAACGTCGCACGATGGACAGCCGACCGCGTATGGGATGAGACCGGCGAAATCCCTGACGAGGACGTGTTGAAATCGTACATGAAGAATCAAGCGTGCTGGAAAGACTTGAACGCACAATCCAGTCAGAAAGTCATTGAAG
>Ga0065697_1000442_pt1 | contig 12869 bp, 13 predicted proteins | sample AntLakMe24m_08um_FD_59086 | JGI IMG/M metagenome (GOLD analysis project Ga0065697, IMG submission 59086) | Hypersaline microbial communities from Antarctic Deep Lake - 24m 0.8um v2 (version 3) | ecosystem: Environmental > Aquatic > Non-marine Saline and Alkaline > Hypersaline | place: Deep Lake... | reverse complement strand
AACGCGGGCGCTACAACCCGCGTCGAGTGCGCCGTCGACGACTACGTCGACCAGCTGCTCGACGCGGTCGACCGCGAGGCGATCGCCGACGCGAACCTCACGGTCGCGGTCGACCCCGGCCACGGCGCGGCGTCAGTGTCGTCGCCGCGGATCTACCGAGAGCTCGGCTGTGAGGTGCTGACCGTGAACGCGACACCGGACGGTCACTTCCCCGGCCGGGATTCGGAGCCGGTCCCGGAGAACCTCGACGACCTTCAACGGCTCGTCGCGACCACCGACGCCGACGTGGGGATCGCCCACGACGGCGACGCGGACCGAGCGGTGTTCGTCGACGAGAACGGGGAGTTCGTCGACGGTGACACCTCGTTCGCAGTGATGGCAGACGCCTGCCTCGAACCCGGTGATGCCGTCGTCAGCGCGGTGAACGTCTCCCAGCGGCTCGTCGATGTCTGCAACGCCAACGATGCTGACTTGGAGCTGACCCCCATCGGAGCGACGAACATCATCACGCGAACGCGCGACCTCCACGACGAGGGGACGAACGTCCCCATCGCCGGCGAAGGGAACGGCGGGGTGTTCTTCCCGCCGTATCGGCTCTCGCGCGACGGTGCGTACATCGGCGCGCGCTTCCTTGAGCTGCTCGCGGCCGCCAGCGACCCGGTCAGCGAGGTGGTTGCCCCCTACGCCGACTACCACTTCGTGCGGCGCAACGTCGAGTACGCGGACGACGACGAGCGCGACGAGATGCTGTCAGCCGCGCGAGCTTACGTTGAGACCGCGGACGCGGAGCCGAACACCACCGACGGCTACCGTCTCGACTACGGGGACGCGTGGGTGCTCGTGCGCCCCTCCGGCACCGAACCGAAGATCCGGATCTACGCCGAGTCCGCCGACGCCGACCGCGCCGAGCGGCTGGCGACAGACATGTACGTCGCAGTCGAGAGCGGACGGTAGCGCGGCTGCTGCTCACGGCTGTTGGTTATAACGCTGTCAGCGACGCCGATTCACTCGGTGACGACGGACGCGGTCGGCTCCGATGGGCACTTCGCCCATCGAACTGCGGTCGCGGCGTCGTTGAACGGCTCGGCGTCGATCCCCTTGACGTCCATCGTCCGTTCGAGGTATCGCCGCTTGGGACGCTCCGCGACCACCGCGAACCGCCCGACGCCGCGGGCGGCGGCGGCCTGCGCTGCGAGCCGAAGCATCTGTCGGCCGGCGTCCGAGCAGGGGCGCGACGTCCGCACGACGAGCACGACGGCGTCGATCCGCCGCTCGACTGCGAGCGTCCGCCACCGGTCGAGCAGCGCCTCGCTGTCTGACGGCGAGAGGCCCGTCCCGTGTGGAAATTCGACGACGAGCACCCCGTCGTCGACTCGGATCGACCATCGGTCGCTCGGTTCCATGCTAACCGTTCTCACCTGTCGGCTAATAAACGTACGCACCTAGATATCGGATATGATATTCAGAGCAGAAATAAGCGAGATCGAGGTCGCACGAAAACCACTCTCATCATCTCGAACTTCCCGGCATCTCCGGGACACGATCTCCGATAACCGGCTCGGTATCGGTACTGAAACCTACCGCTTCGCCGAGGAGCGTTCGACGACCGCGTCGGCGACGGCTCGCGCGAGCGCCTCGAAGTCGGCGTCGTCGGGGACCACGTCGACGTCGATCCCACTGTCTGCGGCGGTCTCCGCCGTCGGCGGCCCGATTACGCCCACGACGGCGTCGTTCAACCCTTCGATCGCCGCCTCGCGGACCCCGCGTTCCGCCGCGGCGTCGAGGAAGTGCGTCACCGTGAGCGACGAAGTGAACGCGGCGGCGTCGAGGTCGCCCGCGGCGGCCATCGCCGCGGATTCGCCGGCGTCCGAGGGGCGCGTCAGCCGGTACAGCACCGTCTCGGTCACGGTCGCGCCGGCTTCACGGAGCCCCGCTAAGAGCACGTCGCTCCCGTGGTCCGAGCGCGCTACCTCGACGTGTTCGCCGTCGACGCGATCCTCCAGCGCCGCCACCAACCCGGCGGAGGTGTACTCGTCCGGCACGAGGTCGACGGTCCAGCCCGCCGCCCGCGCCGCCTCGGCGGTCGCAGGGCCGATGGCGACGAGGGTCGCGTCGCCGGGCTCCCCAGCCCGCCTCGGCGGCGAGTTCGACGCCCGTCTTGCTCGTGAGGACGACGTACGGCGCATCCTCGGGCGTCGCGTCCGTTGGCTCGACCGCGAGCATCGGGTCGGCCACCGGGTCGGCACCGAGCGACGCCAACAGCGCCTTCGCGTCCTCGATCCGCTCGTCGGCGGGGCGGAAGACGGCGACGCGGGGGGTATTGGAGTTGCCGTCGCTCACTCGTCGTCACCCTGCGTATCGTCGTTTTCGAGGAACTCGACGACCCGCTCGCGCGTCGCGGCCACGTCGCCGATCACGGTGATCGCTGGCGGCTCGATCCCCGCCTCGTCGCGGACCTCGACGATGGTGTCCAGCGTGCCCGTCGCGACGCGCATGTCGGGCCACGTCGCGCGTTCGATCAGCGCGACCGGAGTGTCACCGTCGAGGCCGGCGTCGCGGAGTTCGGCTGTGTACGCCGGGAGCTTGCCGACGCCCATCAACACGACGATGGTGCCGCCGGTGGCCGCGAGCGCGTCCCAGTCGACCGCCGACTCCTCCTTCGTCGGGTCTTCGTGGCCCGTGACGAAGGAGACGGAGGAGGCGTGGTCGCGGTGCGTCACCGGAATTCCGGCGACCGCGGGACCCGCGATCGCGGAGGTGACGCCGGGAACGATCTCGAAGGGGATCCCGGCCTCCGCGAGGTGTTCGGCCTCCTCGCCGCCGCGACCGAAAACGAACGGGTCGCCGCCTTTCAGGCGGACGACCGACTTCCCCTCGCGCGCCAGTTCGACCAGCCGCCGGTTCGTGTACTCCTGCGGGGTCCACTCGCCGCCGGCGCGCTTCCCCACGTCTTCGCGCTTCGCCTCCGGAATCCGTCCGAGGATCTCCGGGCCGGGGAGCTTGTCGTGGAGGACCACGTCGGCCAACTCGATCAGTTTGGCGGCCCGCACCGTCAGCAGGTCCGGGTCGCCCGGACCGGAACCGACGAGGTAGACCGTACCGACACCGTCGCCCGCGGCGCCGTCTCCCTCACTCATCGGTGTCGGCCTCTTCATCGGCGCGGGTCTCCTCGCGCGCCGCCTCGATCAGTTCGGCGGCTCCTCGGTCGGCCAAGTCCGCCGCGAACTCCTCGGCGGCCTTCGCGTGCGACCGGATCGGGAGGTCTCGGGTGTCGGCCACCTCTTCGGTGCCGTCGGTCGAGAGCACGCGAACGCGGGTGTGGACGTGCTCGCCCTGTACGAGCGCCGAGACGCCGATCGGAGCGACGCAGCCGCCGTTGAGTTCGCCGAGAATCGTGCGCTCGACGGTGACGGCTACCCGGGTCCGCGGGTGGTCGACCGCGGAGCGCACGTCCTCGATCACGTCCGGGTCGGTCGCGGTGACGGCGATGGCGCCCTGTCCGGCCGCGGGGACGAACTCCTCGCGGGGGAGTCTGGTCGTCGGCACCTCGTAGAACAGCTCCGAACGCCGGAGCCCCGCCTCCGCGAGGACGATGGCGTCGTACTCCGTCTCGACCTTCCGCTCCATCGCCGAGCGCTCGAGGTCCGAGAGCGAGTCGAACCACTCCTCGACGGTGCGATCGAACTCCTCGTCGATCTCGTCGGCGTCGGCGCTCTCGTCGTCCGCGTCGTCATCGTCGCTTCCTTCCGCCGTCGCCGCGCTCGCCTCGCCGGACGCGATCAACCGCCGCTCGTGTTCCGCCTGCAGGTCGGGCGCGAGCAGCTTCTCGACCCGGGTGTCGACGTTGCCCCGCAGCGGCTCGACGACGAGGTCCGGTCGCGCGGCCTTGATCTGTGCGGTTCGTCGGAGCGATCCGGTCCCGACGACGGAGCCGGACGGGAGGTCCTCGATGCCGAGGCCGTCGGGGTGGACGAGCACGTCGCCGGAGGGCGCGCGCTCGGGAACGCCGGCGATCACCATGTCGTCCATCCCCTCGGTGGGCACGTCCTTCAGCGAGTGGACAGCGAGGTCGGCGTCGCCGCCGAGTACCTCCTCGTCGAGTGCTCGCACGAACGCCCCCGTCTTGCCGAGGCGGTGGATCATCTCGTCGGGGATCTGGTCGCCGCGGGTCTCGACGCGTCGGAGTTCCACGTCGCGTCGGCGGCTCGACAGCGCGTCGCGGACGGTTCCGGCCTGTCGGAGGGCCAGATCCGACCCGCGCGTAGCGAGCCTGAGTGTATCGGTCATACCCGGACTGAGGTCCTCCGCGTTCAAAAGCGCACTAGTTCGGTCGTCGCGTCGAAATACGAACGGAGCGCGGAACGCCGACACGACCATTTATAACTGGGGCCGGTCTGCGTCGGTGACTGTGTGGCACGTTATCGTTTAAGCACGGTAACGTACTTGTACGTCTGAACGCTCGAGGTGCACTCCGCAAAGACACTGTAGACCAACACCGTCCCAGAGAGTAAGCCACTATTTCTCCGAATACGTCCTTTCTAACAAAGCGTCGGGAAACGGTTGTTGTTCGTATTGTGGACACGTCCTCCCCCGAACAACAGTCCAGTACGGAAGCACAGAAACAGCTCCTGGGCTGGCTCTTTAAAGTGGAGACACTCGATCAGACCGTCAACGATACCGAAGCGGTATTTCATATCGGGACGAGTCGAGAGTCTCGACGGATTCAGACGCTGATGTACGAGACGGATATCCTGAAGGCGGTCTTGGAATCGATAGCCGACGACGATGTACTATGATATCGGAGCAAATGTCGGTGTCTACACCTGTTTCGCTGGTCAGCACGCAGACCGCGTTGTTGCGTTTGAACCGCACGAAGGGACGGCAACTCGACTGCGCGAAAACGTCGATTTAAACGATATCGACGTTACGGTGTATCAGACTGCGGTTGCTGACTACGAGGGGACCGCATCACTGGCCCACCCACGACGGTCCCCTCAAGAACTTGGAACCGGCGAGTTCTCGGTCGTACCCATGGACGACGCGACCGATGTCGCCGAAATCCCCGTAACGCGGGTGGACACAATTGTCCAACAGGAAGACCTCCCACAGCCCACCGTCGCTAAAATCGACGTGGAAGGTGCCGAACTGCAGGTACTCGATGGGGGGTGAAGAAACGCTCTACTCGTGCCGAGAACTGTTCATCGAGGTCCACACTGACCACGTCGACGTCGACGAGGTCATCTCACGATTGACCGACGCCGGTTTCGACGTAACGACACTGAAAGAGCGAGGTAACACGGAGTTTCTGTGGGCGACAACACCCGGCGCAGAGAGTTCTCCACAGTAAGTGCGGTATCGTCTTCACCTGTCACGGGAAGCTACCGCTATGAAAGACGTCCGGGTATCGTCACGCTCAGCGACGGCGACTGGATCGGCGTCGATCCGCTGACGCATATTTATAAACGACCGACCGAATGGCTGGAAAAATCCACCGCGTCACCAGCGGCCGCAAATACTACAATCGACCGACGAGGCTGTCCAACCGTCTCACCGTCCGGACGACGATTTATATACGGATTCGCCTCCCAGATACTGGCAACACGTACCGGACCGAAGGTGTGTTAGTGCTCGGGACCCAGATCCGGGTAATGGGAGTTCAGGAACAGTACCCGTTCGACGTCGAGGCCGTCCGCGCCGACTTCCCGATCCTCGATCGGCTGGTCGGCGGCGATCCGGAGTCGCCCGGCGAGGGTCCCGGCGACGACACGCCGCTCGTCTATCTCGACAGCGCGGCGACCTCGCAAACGCCGGATCCGGTCGTCGACACGATTGTGGACTACTACCGCGGCTACAACGCCAACGTCCACCGCGGGATCCATCAGCTGAGTCAGGAGGCCTCCGTCGCCTACGAGGAGGCCCACGACACCGTCGCGGACTTCATCGGCGCGTCGGGCCGCGAGGAGATCGTCTTCACGAAAAACACCACGGAGGCGATGAACCTCGTCGCATACGCGTGGGGGCTCGAAGAACTCGGGCCGGGCGACAACGTCGTCCTCTCGCAGATGGAACACCACGCGTCGCTGGTGACGTGGCAGCAGATCGGGAAGCGAACCGGCGCCGACGTGCGGTTCATCGAGGTGACCGACGAGGGCCGGCTCGACATGGAACACGCCGCGGAGCTCATCGACGACGACACGCAGATGGTGTCGGTCGTCCACGTCTCGAACACGCTGGGCACGATCAATCCGATCTCGGAGCTGGCCGACCTCGCGCACGACCACGACGCGTACGTCTTTCGCCGACGGCGCGCAGTCGGTGCCGACTCGGCCGGTCGACGTCGACGACCTCGGCGTGGACTTCCTCGCCTTTTTCCGGGCACAAGATGTGCGGCCCGACCGGTATCGGGGCGCTGTACGGCCGCGAGGAGATCCTCGACGAGGTGCAGCCGTACCTCTACGGCGGTGACATGATCCGACGCGTCTCCTTTACGGACTCCACGTGGGAAGACCTCCCGTGGAAGTTCGAGGCCGGCACGCCTTCGATCGCGCAGGGGATCGCCTTCGCGGCCGCGATCGAGTATCTGGAAGAGATCGGCATGCAGAACGTGCAGGCCCACGAGGATCTGCTGGCGGAGTACGCGTACGACGAGCTGACTGACCTCGGCGGCGTGGAGATCTACGGGCCGCCGGGCAACGACCGCGGCGGTCTCGTCGCGTTCAACGTCGAGGGCGTCCACGCCCACGATCTGTCCAGCATCCTCAACGACTACGGCGTCGCGATCCGTGCCGGCGACCACTGCACCCAGCCACTCCACGACGAGCTTGGCGTCGCCGCCTCCGCGCGCGCCTCCTTCTACCTCTACAACACCGTCGAGGAGATCGACGCCTTGGTCGAGGCTGTCGGTGAGGCGCGCGACCTGTTCGCGTAGGCCGGCGGGGCGCTCGTGTCCGCGGATCGACGGAACCCTTTTGACTCACACGGGTCTATTCGTGACCAATATGGGACTGGGCTCGGACATGTACCGGCAGCAGATCCTCGACCACTACAAGAACCCGCGCAACTACGGGGAACTCGAGGACCCCGACTTCACTCACGTCGGCGAGAACCCCTCCTGCGGCGACACGATCCAGATGCAGGTCGCCCTCGACGACGCGGGCGAGACGATCAAGGCGGTGCGGTTCACCGGCGACGGCTGCGCCATCTCCATGGCCTCCGCGAGTATGCTCTCCGAGCGGCTCCACGGGATGTCCATCGAGGAGCTCGACGCGCTCGACACCGACGACATCACCGAGATGCTCGGCGTCGACATCTCTCCGATGCGCGTAAAGTGCGCGGTGCTGGGCCGGCAGGTCGCGCAGGACGGCTCGAAGATCCACCGCGACGAGCTCGACCCCGACGACCGCACGAAGACCGAGGAATAGGTCGTCTTCTCTGCCAACCGATTCCGACCGTCCCGAGCCCACCGGACTTTTGCTCGTGAGTCACGTTCGTCCGCGCATGAGCGACGGGTTTGACAAGGAGGCCGAACGCGAGAAGCTCCGCGAGAAGCTCGCGGACGACGACGAGAAGCGCGAACACACCCAGCGGATGTCCGAGCTACTGTTGCAGGGAGCGACGATGACGAACCGCCACTGCGACGACTGCGGCGATCCCATCTTCCGCCACGACGGGCAGGAGTTCTGCCCGTCGTGTCAGGCGATCGGCTCGGGCGACGGCGCGCGGGGCGAGTCGCAGGAGAGTGCGCAGACCGCGGCGCTGGAAGAGGCGGGGAACGCGCCCCGAACAGTCGTGAAGACCGGGGACAGCGATGAGAGCCCGCCGCAGAAAGAGCGAGACGCGTCGGAGTCCCCGGCTGCGGATCAGTCGGCTCCCGCGAGCGCGAGTCAGAACTCCGCCACCTCGAACGCGGTCTCACCCCAGCCGACCACCGAGAAATCGCGTGACGATCCGACGACGACCCCGCCAGCCGAGTCCGCCGGATCGGAGACCGTCGCCGACGCCCGCGCGTCGCTGACGCGGACGCTGGCGCGGTTCGCCCGCGCGGCCGAGGAGACGGACGACCCGCGACGCGCTCGCGACCACCTGCAGGCGGCGCGCGAGGCGGCGGAGGCGCTGGCGGCGCTGGACTGACGCGACCTCGCTCTCAGCGCTCGAAGACGAGCCCGTAGTGGTACGGCGGGAGGTCGACCTCCTGCGCGAGGCGTAGGTCACTCGCCTCCTCGACGGCCCGGCGCGTCGCCTCCGGCGAGAGGCGCAGATCGGTGGGCGGCCCTCTAGGCTCGCCGCCGATCATCGTCTCCTCGCGCGGCCGGTCGCGCCAGTTCACCACGGCGAACCGGCCGTCGACGGCGAGCGCAGCGGCGACGGCCTCGACGAACGCGGTACGGTCCTCGATACCATGAAACGCGTTCGCGAGCAGCGCGAAATCCACGGGCTCGGGGAGCAGCTCCGAGAGCGCCCGAGCGTCCCCCTTGATGGCGGTGATGTTGTCGATCCCCTGCTCCGTCGCGAGCGCGTCGAGTTCGGCGAGCAGCGACCTATCGACGTCGACGGCGTACACGGTCGCCGGGTCGGCAATCCGCGCCGCGGGCAGTGCGAAGTAGCCGTTTCCGCTGCCAATCTCGACGACGCGGTCCCCAGGCACGAGCCCGAGCTGGCGGAGGGTGGCGCCCGGCGTCGGCCACACCCGTCCCCACCAGTCCCAGTCCGGCTGTCCCGTGTTCCGGAAGCGGTCCATGTCCGGGTGTGGGACACAGCGCGAGTTAGCGATTGGGATCGCAGTCTCCGGGTGTATTCGACGGTCTCCGAGCGACTCCAACTGGTTCCGATCGGCCACCGATTATCGCCAACACACCAATTTCAAATACTAACACGTAAATTGGTATTAAACCGGTATGGTGGTGTCCGATTTCCGTCCACGGAACCGAAGTCACAGAGAGTTCCAACCGGATCGCAGGGAAACGATAGGAGGACGGAAATCGTCGTTTAAAACGGATGTGTGTCGGGTTTAGAGGTACACAATCGGCACACCAATTCTCCCCCGCTTGTTTAAATATGTCTTAATTATGTTTACAGAACGCTGAAAATGGAGTGTATGTCTTGCACATATTCTCCGTTCTGCCACTATATTCGGAGAAAACTGACCGTATTCGACTAAAATATCTTGATAACCCAATTAAAACGATATCAAAATTTGGAGTCCGTAGATCTTTCTATTCTCTTATGGTTCTTTTGAATACTACGATAATCGACATACATGTCGTGGCGGCACCAGCCGATCGAGACCAGCGCCGCTCCCAGTCTCTCGGTAGCCATCCGACGCGTCGACGTCGACGGGGCGGTTCGGTGTCTCGGCGTTCGACGGCGAAGGATAGATTTAACACCGCTAGTACCGTTTTTTTGATCATATCGATGGATCATATCTCCAAACCTGTCGTTCGCGTCGATGTCCGGAACATCGGTGGGATCGACGAGGCATCGGTGACGCTCCCCGACGGCGTATCGATTTTGACCGGGCGAAACGCGACGAATCGGACTTCCTTCCTGCAGGCGCTGATGGCCGGACTGGGGAGCCGGCAGAGCTCGCTGAAGGGCGACGCCGAGGAGGGCGAGGTGGCGCTCGAACTCGGCGACGAGACGTACACACGGACGCTGCAACGCCGCGGTGACTCCGTCGCGTTCGGCGGCGATCCCTATCTCGACGATCCGGAACTGGCCGACCTGTTCGCGTTCCTGCTGGAGAACAACGAGGCGCGCCAAGCTGTTGCGCGCGGTGACGACCTCCGCGAGATCATCATGCGTCCGATCGACACCGACTCGATCGACGCGGAGATCCGCGAGTGCAAGCGCGAGCGCGACGATCTGGAGACCGAGATCGAGAAACTCGACAGCCTCGAACGCGACCTGCCCAACCTCGAAGCGGATCGCCGCGAGAAGGTCGAGGAGCTGGAGGCGGCGGAAGAAGACCTCCAGTCGGTACGCGAGAAGCTCGACGATCTCGACACCGGGGTGGAGGAGAGCCGGACGCGCAAACAGGAGATGGAGGAGGCGTTCCAGCGGGTCCGCGACGCCCGTTCCGCCCTCGACGACCTCGAGTTCGACCTCGAAACGGAGCGCTCGACGCTCGCCGAGCTGAAGTCGGAGCGCGAAGAGCTTCGGGAGACGGTCGAGGAGGCCGAAGACCCCGACGAGAACCCGGACCGCCTCGCCGGGCGCATAGACGAGCTGCGCCGCCGGAAGCGCTCCCTCGACGACGACGTCAACGAACTCGGGAGCGTCATCGGCTTCAACGAGGACATGGTGGACGGCTCGGGGATCGACATCGACGGGGAACCGACTACTGACGAACCGACCGACGCGCTGACCGCGGGCGACCAGACGGTCTGTTGGACCTGCGGATCCGAGGTCGAGACCGATCAAATCGAGGCGACCCTCGATCGACTCCGGGAACTCCGCTCCGACAAGCTCGACGAGCGCAACGAGATCCGCGCTGAGATACAGGAGCTCACCGACGAGCAGTCGGCGATCCGCGAGGCCCAACGCGAGATCGAGCGCGCTAAGGAGCGGCTCGACGCGGTCGAAACCGAGATCGAATCGACCGAGTCGCGGATCGCGGATCTGGAAGACCGGATCGCATCGAAGCGCGAGGAGATCGAGGAGCTGGAGGCGGACGCCGAGTCGATCGACGTCGACGGCTACGACGAGGCGCTGGAGCTCCACCGCGAGGCGAACGGGATCGAGCTCCGGATCGAGCGGATCGAAGACAAGATCGACGAGATCGACGACGAGATCGATGAGCGGGAGGCCGCGATCGAACGCCGCGAGGACCTGAAGGCGGAGCGCGAGGAGCTCGCCGACCGGCTGACAGAGCTGCGGACGCGTGTCGACCGCATCGAGGAGAACGCCGTCGAAGAGTTCAACGAGCACATGGGGACCGTCCTCGACATTCTGGAGTACGAGAACCTCGACCGGATCTGGATCGAGCGCCGGGAGACGGAGGTCCGCGAGGGCCGTCGCAAGGTCATGCGGACTCGATTCGACCTCCACATCGTTCGCTCGTCGCCGGACGGAACGGCCTACGAGGACACCGTGGACCACCTCTCGGAGAGCGAACGGGAGGTGACGGGGCTCGTGTTCGCGCTCGCAGGATATCTCGTCCACGACGTTCACGAGACGGTCCCATTCATCCTGCTCGACTCACTGGAGGCTATCGACTCGGATCGAATCGCGCGCGTCGTCGACTACTTCCGGACGCACGCCGACTACCTCGTCGCTGCGCTGCTGCCGGAGGACGCCGACGCCCTCCCCGAGGAGTACGCCTACGTCGAGAACATCGACTGACGACCGATCGACTGTCGGCCGCGGTCTCGGACCCGCGGTCGACGCTCCCCGTTCTCTGTTTCTCGTCCTTCCGGAGCACTCCGAGGAGATAGTAGAATTACAGCAATACGTTTGTAACACGATTTCCGTTCGCAATGTCAGAACGAGTGATGTCGATCGGGGGGCGGGTAGAGAGTCGGCGCTGTTTAGACGTACTGCGGCGGCTGCTTTCGGCTGATACGGCGAGTCTCTGTGTGGGGCGCTCCCTCTGAGCCGCGTCACTGCCGAGACCATGTGTTCTCTATTCCAGAACAGAAGTCCCATCTTTACGACTCGGACAGATGTCTATGCACGCCTGAGAAATTCCGATCGGACGGTTTACACGAGATATATCAAAACGTCGAGAATCGACGAGCGGAACATCTGTTCTGATATCGAGAACGACTCTGTCATCGGCGTCGCCGAGAGGGTCCGCGACGACGAGCTCCTCGATCGGATGCCGGTCGCTGGCGACGCGTACTTCCGGTTCGATTTAGAGGGCCGTCAGACGACGATAGTGTCGTTGACGAGCTGTCCGATCTTGTCGATGTCGATCGTGACCTGGTCACCCTCGGTGAGCGTGAACGACTCCGGCGGCACGAGTGCGGTGCCGGTCAGCAGGACGACGGTCTCCGGGAGGTTGTTGTGCCGCCGGAGGTACGAAACGAGGTTTTCGCAGGTGGTCGCCATCTCGTTCGTCGACGTCGAGTCCTCGAAGACGACCTCGCCGTCGCGCTCGATGCTGAGCGCCATCTCGAGGTCGTGGGGATCGTCGACGACATCCGCTGTCGCCACGCACGGGCCGACCGAACAGCATCGGTCGTACACCTTCGCCTGCGGGAGGTACAGCGGGTTCTCGCCTTCGATGGCTCGGCTCGATACGTCGTTGCCGATCGTGTAGCCAACGACCTCTTCGCGGTGGAGCACGACGCCGAGCTCCGGCTCCGGCACGTCCCACGTGGAGTCGCCGCGGATCCCGATGGCCTCGTTGGGGCCGACTGTCCGCGAGGGCGTCGCCTTCAAGAACAGCTCCGGGCGCTCGCTGTCGTAGACGTCGATGTACACCTCGGGCTTGCCGCTCTCGGCCTCGCGCGCCTGTTCGCTGATCTGGTACGTGACCCCCGCGGCCCACACCTCGTCGGCCGTCACCGGCAGGAGTACGTCGTCGTCGTCGAACGCCACCGACTCCGAGTCGGAGATCCGGTCCCGAGCGATGGAATCGATGGACTCGTCGCACGCGTTCGCGGCGCGAGCGAGCTGGGTGAACGACCCGAGATCGTCTGATGCCGTTGACAGGTCGTAGGCGTCGCCGTCGTCGACGACGACGAGCGAGCCGGACCCCTCGCTGTGCTCTCCGCCGGGGAGTCGGTAATACCGCATACCCTGTTGATGCGCAGACGCCATTATAAGAGTACCGCCAACGCGACCGTTGAGCCCGGCTGTCCCCGATCGGGCTCACGCCTCGTCGAACACCGATAGACTCGCTCCCCTCGTCTATCGAGCTCGACTCC
>Ga0065697_1003263_pt1 | contig 12873 bp, 10 predicted proteins | sample AntLakMe24m_08um_FD_59086 | JGI IMG/M metagenome (GOLD analysis project Ga0065697, IMG submission 59086) | Hypersaline microbial communities from Antarctic Deep Lake - 24m 0.8um v2 (version 3) | ecosystem: Environmental > Aquatic > Non-marine Saline and Alkaline > Hypersaline | place: Deep Lake... | reverse complement strand
TCAACACACTTGAAAGGTGCAAAGAGACCGCGCGCCTTCTTCTCCAGGCTGGCGCGGAACTCACCGAAAACCTCACTGCCCTGCTCGACGCTGAGTTTCTCAGTGAGATCCCGAACGCGGCGCACCGGCCTGCCCTCGTCAACCACTTTCTGTGCAAAGGCGAGCCCGACTGCCCGGCTGTCAGAACCAGCCTCAACACTGTCGACAATGCCCGCCTCCAGAGCATCCCCGGCGGGGACAAAATCGCCGGAGGTAATCATCTCCAGCGACTTGCGGGCACCGGCCAGTCGCGGCAACCGCTGGGTTCCGCCGGCACCGGGCAACAGGCCGAGCTTGACCTCCGGCAGGCCGACCCTGGCACTGTCGAGCGCCACCCGGTAGTCGCAACCAAGCGCCACCTCCAGGCCGCCACCCAGCGCGGTGCCATGGATGGCTGCGATGATCGGCTTGTCGCTGCTTTCAAGGGCATCCACTACCGATGGCAGGGCTGGTTCCTGCATCGGCTGGCCAAATTCCCGGATATCTGCCCCGGCGATGAAGGTCTTACCTTCACAGACCAGTAACAGAGCCTTCGCATCAGCATCGTTCTGGCCCTCATCGAGCGCGGCAAGAAGGCCGGAGCGCATGACCTGGCTGAGGGCGTTAACCGGGGGATAATTGACGGCGATAACGCCGATGGCGCCTTCGCGCTGATAGGTAACGACTTCGGACATGTGTCGCTCTCCTTTATTTGATTTATGAAATTAAGTTTTGATAAGCGAAACCATAAACCGATTAAAACGATTTTAAGGCACTATTTCAACCGCTATCTAAAATCGAAAGGCAGTCGGTCATCGTGATGCGCGGAACGCCAGTCCACTCACAGGCCAGGAAGGAAACAACATGCCAAGATCGGTGATGTCCGCCTTAAGGGCGCGGATCCAGGGCTCACTAGAAGCGGAGTCAGGTAAAGAAGAGCCGGCAGCTCCAGGAGGTTGGAGGCCGCCGCGACAGAAAGGTTCAGGGTATACGTGGAGTGATCAGCCGCCGAGCGACTCGATGTCGTCAGCAAGCATGGTGATCTGCGGCGCAATGGTGTTGCGCAGCTCCTCACCCGAGATCTGGTAGGAGGGCGCCGCGCAGATAAGCACCATGGTCGTACCATCCTCAAGGACGATCGGGGCGCCGGCGGAGTTGATGTTGCGGTCCCACTCACCGACAGACAGACAAAAGCCCGATGTCTTGTAGTCCTCGATCGCGCGCTCCAGCCCTTCCTTTTTTTCAGGCCACTGGTCACCGTATTTCTTGGCCATACCGTCCATCAGAATCGTCCGGACGCTCTCACTGACCGCAGCGCAGTAGGTCCGCCCCGCCGAGGTGGTCGCCATCGGCAGACGCCGGCCGATTTCCATGCGCAGCAGCGGCGCCTCGGGCGGCATTCGGTTTTCCACATAGATCATGTGCAAGCGGTCATGACAGGTCAGCCCTACGGACATATTAGTGCGGCGGGCAAACTCTTCCATGTAGGGTTTGGCGAGCTGGCGGACCTTGAGGTTCGAGACATAGGCATAACCCAGTGCCAGCACCCCCACACTCAACTGGTACTTCTCGAAGACCGGGTTGTAACTGAGATAGCCCAGCCGGGTCAGTGTATGCGTCATCCGCGAGACAGTCGGCTTGGGCAGGTCTGTGATATGGGCTATATCCTGGTTACCCAGAATCACTGATCCCTGACTGAAGGCCCGCAGGACATCAAGCCCCCGTGACAGCGCCTCAACAAACTTACGGTCCTTTTCCGGCTCCTTCGAGCGGGCTTCTTCCGACGCCAGCGCCAGGTCCGGGGTTATGATGTCATCATGTGCCATAGAATAATGCCTTACCTCTTCTGAATGTTGCGGTGCCGTTGGCGCACAGGGTGCGCTTTATGGCCCCAGATTCTGCTATGCGGAACATTCTAGCGAATATGGGCCGCTTTTTCATCTTCAGATTCAGGCCATTGTCCAGTACTGAAAAACCCACATGAGGACGAGCATCAGGGGAATCGACACCAAGGCAAACCGACCGTTCCAGCCGAAAGCCACGACCCAGCGCGACATACCGGCAAAACGGGAGAGCAGCATGACCGAGGGACCAAAGGGTGAGAGCATCATCGCCAGGGAAAAACCAATCGCCAAGGCAACGGCCAGCAACAGCGGATCAGCCCCGGAAACCGCGAGCTCGCCCAGAACCCCCGCCAGGAAGCTCAACACAGTAATGGGCGCAATGCCGGCGCAGGCAAACAGCGGCAGGATCAGCAGCCCCCCCGCCATCAACATGAGGAGACTCGCCTGCCCTTCGAGAAGCTGCGACAGGAGCTCGGGCGGCACCTGGGCAGACAGCGTCACCCCCAACGCTGCCGAGGCCGCAAAGATACAGATCTCGTTGCTCAGTCCCGTGACGCTGTTGATCATTTGCGTGGAAGCCCCGGCCAGGGATCCGTCTTGCAGCGACATATAGAGGAAGGTAATGCCGGGCACGCACAGCATTGCGGCCCTCGAGACGTTCAGGGGTGTTAGCGTCGCCAACAGCGTAATGCCCCCGAAGACCGCTCCGACCACAGCGAGCAGCTGCGCTGTCCCTGCCGGCCAGTCGCCCAGCTCGGTGCGCTGGGCACTGACCGCCGTGAAACGCCGGTGCTCCGTCACCCATCCCACCGCCACGAACACCAGTGCGGCAACGAGCGTGAAGGGCAGCATCTGGGCCCAGCCCAGCGAAGGTACTTCCCGCGTAATAATGGCAACGGCAACGCTGGTAGGCGCGATGAGCGGCACCAGGGCAAAGCCCCGCAAAGTGCTGGTCAGGATACTGCGCAACCAGCGCGTGCGTGCCTGCCCCGAGATGTCGCGCTGGCGCAGGGTCTCGGGCAGGGAACCGCATAACAGGCTCATAACCCCGAAACTCAGCACCGAAGCAATGGTGCAGCTGGTCAACACGTACTTGGGGTAGAGCCAGATCGGGCGTCCGGCCAGAAGTACGTCGTGCGCTCGGCGAAGAAGCTCAAACCGCCTGACCAGGCACTGCATCGTGCCCAGGCTGCCCAGGAAGGTCCCGTAGAAGGCGGCGGCCGTAGCCGCCTCGCCCAGCTCGGGCCCACTCAGGCGACCGCCGGCCAACAAGCCGGCAATCACCGTAACCGCAGTGAGCATCAGGTATCGGGCGTAACCCCCGAGACGGGGAAGCCGGAACAGGAAATACACCAGGAACGCGCCTCCGGCGACAAGGCTGAGCGACGCTACGCCGCTCACCAGCGCCACCAGCTCGCAAAACGCCGCGAATGGCAGAACGTAACGCGTCATGGGGCGTGCTCTCCGCCGCCCGGAACGACTTGCATTGATGACAATCCTCGCGCTAACCTAAACCAATTACAGAACACAGTTCTGCCAAGCAAAACCATTGTAGCATTATTAACACCATAGCTCATCCGGGCGCACTCTTGGGTCAACGGGAACGGTCAGGATGGGCTCTTTAGCGACCTGAAATGGGGGAAACATGTCCGCGTACATCTACGACGGCCTCAGAACACCCTTCGGGCGCCACGCTGGCGCCTTAGCACCCGTACGCCCGGACGACCTGCTGAGCGGTGTCATCCAGAACGTAATCGAACGAAATAGCTTCGGACCAGCCGACTACGAAGATGTCATTGCGGGCTGCACCAACCAAGCGGGTGAGGATGCCCGCAATGTCGCCCGCCACGCCGGACTGATGGCAGGCCTCCCCCTCGAGACGGGGGGACTGACTGTGAACCGACTGTGCGGCTCCGGCCTGGCCGCTATCGTGGACGCGGCCCGCGCCGTCCGCTGCGGCGAAGGGGACCTGTTCGTGGCCGGCGGCACCGAGAGCATGAGCCGCGCGCCCTTCGTTTTCGCCAAGAGCGAGACGCCTTTTGGGCGTGATCTGCGGGCCTACGACAGCACCATCGGCGCCCGCTTCCCCAATCCCCGGATCGAGAAGGCGTTTGGCAACGACAGCATGCCGGAGACAGCGGACAACATTGCTGCGGAGATGGGGCTTTCCCGGGAGGCAGTTGACCAGTACGCGGCCCAGAGCCAGGCGCGTTATGATGCCGCCCTGAAAGCCGGTTTCTACGACGGCGAACTGCAGCCCATAGAAGTGCCCCAGGGGCGCCGGAAACCGCCGGTCAGCGTGGAACAGGACGAGCACCCACGGCCTCAGTCCACAGTTGATGCCCTGTCCGGGCTCAAGCCACTGTTCGACGGTGGCGTAGTGACCGCAGGCAACGCCTCCGGCATCAACGACGGGGCGGCGGCACTGATCATCGGCTCCCGGGAAGCGGGCGAGAAAGCGGGCGTCCGGCCTCGCGCGCGGATCGTATCGGCAGCCATCGCCGGGGTAGCCCCAAGGGTTATGGGTTACGGGCCCGTACCCTCGAGCGAAAAGGCGCTTGCACGGGCCGGCCTCAGCATCGACGACATGGACGTGATTGAGATCAACGAGGCGTTCGCCGCCCAGGTACTCGGCTGCACCACGCGACTTGGCATAAACCCCACGGATCCACGGCTTAACCCCAACGGTGGTGCCATTGCCGTGGGTCATCCCCTGGGCGCCTCAGGGGCCCGGATCGCACTCACGGCAACCCGCCAACTGGAACAGATAGAGGGCCGTTACGCGCTGATCAGCATGTGCATCGGCGTCGGCCAGGGCATCGCCGCTGTCCTTGAACGCACCACTGACTGACTGGGCGGCAGGCTCACGCCCCGCCCCAACTCACACATTTTCAGGAGTAAGCTAATGGCTACTGCACCCTGGGACGATCTGCTGTCCCTCGAATCCCGCCTGGGCGAAACCGAGCGCCAGGTCCGCGACAGCATTCGTGGTTTCTGCGACAAGCGGCTGATGCCTGGCATTATCGAGGCCAACCGCCATGAACAGTTCGACCGCGACATCTTCACTGACATGGGCGAGCTGGGCATGCTCGGCGCAACACTGCCAGAGGAGTACGGTGGCCCTGGCCTGAGCCACGTGTGCTACGGACTGATCGCGCGCGAAGTCGAGCGGGTGGACTCAGCCTACCGTTCGGCGCTGAGCGTCCAGTCATCACTGGTTATGCACCCTATCCATTCCTTTGGCCGGGAGCCGCTGAAACAACGCCTGCTCCCGCAACTGGCCTCGGGCGAGAAAGTTGGCTGCTTCGGCCTGACCGAACCCGACCACGGCTCCGATCCCGGCAGTATGGAAACCAAGGCGCAGAAGGTCGACGGCGGCTATCGCGTCAGCGGCTCCAAGACCTGGATTACCAACTCGCCCATCGCCGATGTCTTCGTCATTTGGGCCAAGCTTGAAGGGACGGTCACCGGATTTGTTCTGGAGCGTGGCGCCCAGGGGCTGGATACACCCAAACTCGAAGGCAAGTTCTCCCTGCGGGCGTCCGAGACCGGTTCCATCTTCATGGATGAGGTCTTTGTTCCGGAGGAGAACAGGCTCGATGTGGAAGGGCTCAAGGGACCATTCAGCTGCCTGAACAAGGCCCGTTTCGGCATCTGCTGGGGGGCGCTCGGGGCTGCGGAATTCTGCTGGCATGCCGCGCGTGACTATACTCTGGAGCGCAAGCAGTTCGGCAAACCTCTGGCCAGCAACCAGCTGATCCAGAAAAAGCTCGTGGATATGCAGACCGAGATTACGCTGGGCCTGCAGTCCGTGCTTCAGCTCGGCCGCATGATGGACGACGGCACGGTCACGCCGGACGCCGTATCGCTGCTGAAACGCAACAACTGCGGCAAGGCCCTGGATATCGCCCGGACTGCCCGGGACATGCATGGTGGCAACGGCATCTCCGACGAGTACCACGTCATCCGCCACGCCATGAACCTCGAGGCAGTCAACACCTACGAGGGTACCCATGACATCCATGCGCTGATCCTGGGCCGTGGCCAGACTGGCCTCCAGGCCTTCAGCTGACCTCTGGGCCTCGTCCACAAAAAACCCCGGCCTCCCGCCGGGGTTTTTCTGTTAAAGAGATCATGGGCAGGATGCCCTGACCCGCCGGGATGTTCCCGTCAGAACGAGTACTCCGCCGATGCCATGACCTGCTCGTACTGGCGGTTGCTGTCGTCGGAAATGGCCTGGAAATCCCAGTGAGCGTATTCAAGCCCAACCTGGAAATTCTCATGGGCCTGCCAGATCAGATTCGCGTGAACAGACGCTGATTTGTCGAAATCACCCAGTGCGCCTGAGGGACTGAAAGCCAGGTCTTCAACAATTTCCGTCTGGGAAAGAACCAGGCTGGAACGCCAGGTCTGGCTCCAGTAGTGCCGGTACGCAGCGGTTGCCCCATAGGTCGTCAGCGGATCAACCTCGCCCGCAGCCTGCTCTCCAAGATCTACGTCCGGATAGGTGAACAGCCCCATATAGCGACCGAGATGACCATAGTTGTACTGAAGCCGAAGGTCGTCACGACCGATGGTGGGGATCCGGGCACTTACTGACACTGCGCCGCCAAGTTTCTCATCATCCTCACCATCGGGATTGTCGTGTTCCATGTTCCGCAGAACCCCGGAAACGGAATAAATACCGTACCGGTTCCGCAGCTGATAGCGTGCCGTCAGGTCCGGATAGGACTGGTCATCATAGGATGTATTACCGAAACCATCTTCCGGATTCTCAAGCGCCACCATGAACTTCCCGCCGGGAGCCGCCATCGTATAACGGAGCTGGGGCTGTGTCGTATAGATGAACGCTGCCATGTACCCCTGGTTAAGGATATCCGGCAATGCCGCCAGATCGCTGAAGGTGGTGTAGGTCTGGCCAGCGGTCCAGCCGTTCCAGTCGCCATAGGCCTGACGCAGCCGTGGTGCGTAGCTGTTGGAAACGACCTCGTTACCGGGGGCATTAGCGCCCTGGTTGAAGTCCATCTCCAGGTAGGTACGCAGGGTATGACCGGCGACATCTTCGGTCTTGGAACCGATGGCCAGCCGGCTTTCACGGGCTGTGAAACCAGTCTTCCAATCACTCTTTCCGCTGCTCGCAGCGGTCGCAAAGGTCCTGGGCAACCCGACCGAGTAGGCATTCGCGCGTCCCATCACCTCCGGACCCGAATATTGCGTCGGCTTTGATGAAGCCATCAAAGGAGATAGTCGTTGCCCCGATCTTGATGCCATCACCGTCACGCACGAGATAGCGATCCCCACGATCCGGCTCCGGTGCCTGTCCGACTGCGCTGTCCAGCCGCTGTTGCAGTTCCTGAACCTGCTTGCGGAGTTCTTCGACATCACCCTGCGCCTCTTGGGCCAGGGCCGGCGTTGCCAGGGCCCCGGTCAGTGAAAAGCTGGCCAGAGCACAGGCGCGTGTGAACGGATGCGTCTTGAACGGCTTTGTTGTTGTCATTGCAAACCTCGTCTTACGTCTTGTTGTCATTAAAAGGTCCTTTACGGGCAGCGCAACCACGAGTCAACGCTTGATCGCCCAGAACGGCATTTTTATCGCGCTATGTTTTGCTGTGACACGGATATCGGCATATTTAAATTTTTTATTTTCGTCCTTGCAAAATGTGAATAATGCACTGCAGTACCAATTTCCGTAGAATTGAATATAGCGAACACAATTACGTCACACAAGATTTCAGAACTAGATTCTGACAAGCGGTTTCCGATACAGATTCAATGGCTAACTAATGCACTTGAATACACTTAATCTGACATATATCCTTTGTAAAATTCTGCATTGCGGTATGTGATTCCGCTTAGAGACGAAGTATGCGAAGGTAATGAATCTTGAGTGAGATAAGCATGGATCGAGGAGAGGATGACCGATGAATATGAACTACACGGCCGATGAGTTGGCCTTCCGAGACGAGGTACGGAGCTTCCTTGACGAGAAGTTACCGGCCGACATTGCAGCCAAAGTCAAAAGTGGCCGTCGAATGAGTCGCGAGGACCACGAGCGCTGGCAGCAGATCCTGAACAAGCAGGGCTGGTACGCCACTCACTGGCCGCGGGAATACGGCGGAGTGGAGTGGTCCGCTGTACAAAAGCACATCTGGGATGAGGAATCCAACCACTATGGTGCTCCGCGTGTGATCCCGTTCGGGGTCAATATGGTCGCTCCGGTCATTACCAAATTCGGCTCTGAAGAGCAGCGCCAGTATTATCTGCCGCGCATACTCAGCGGCGAGGACTGGTGGTGCCAGGGGTACTCGGAGCCAGGCGCGGGGTCAGACCTGGCGTCGGTCAAAACCCGCGCCGTGCGTGACGGCGATCACTACATCGTCAACGGGCAGAAGACCTGGACCACGCTCGGTCAGCATGCGAACAAGATCTTCTGCCTCGTGCGGACCAACACCGAGGTCAAACCTCAGGAAGGTATCTCATTCCTGCTTATGGACATGGACGCCCCGGGCGTCACGGTGCGCCCGATCATCACGCTCGACGGCGAGCACGAAGTCAACGAGGTCTTCTTCGACGACGTGAAGGTGCCGGTGGAGAACCTCGTGGGAGAGGAAGACAAGGGGTGGACCTACGCCAAGTACCTGCTCACCTATGAGCGCACCGGTCTGGCTGGGATAGGAAACTCCAAAGCTGCCCTGGGCCACCTCAAGGGCATTGCCGCGCGCCAGCGCAAAAACGGTCGGCCCCTGATCGAGGACCCCACCTTTGCGGCACGCGTTGCCCAGATTGAGATCGACCTCCAGGCCGCCTCGATCAGTAACCTACGCATCATCGCCTCCGTCGAAGGAGGCGGCGCCCCGGGCGCGGAGAGTTCCATGCTTAAAGTTCGCGGCACCGAGATCCGACAGGCGATCACAGATCTCGCCCGTCGCGCCTTAGGCCCTTATGCTCAGCCTTTTGTCGAGGAAGAGCTCGATCAAAGTTACGGAGGCGATCACCTCGCGGACCCCCACGGCGCTGGCGTTACACCGCACTATTTCAACATGCGCAAGCTTTCGATCTTTGGCGGATCCAACGAGATCCAGAAGAACATCGTCAGTAAAATGATTCTCGGGCTCTGAGGGAGGACCCCATGGATTTCATGCTCAACGAAGATCAACAGATGCTACGGGACACGATGTCTCGCTTGGTTCGTGGTGAATACGACTTCCAGAAACGGCTGGAACTTTGCGAGACCGATCTCGGCTTCAGCGAAGCATTCTGGAATCAGCTCGGCGAGCTCGGCCTCTGTGCCGTGCCCTTCCCGGAGGATATGGGCGGATTCAACGGCTCTGGAGTCGATGTGCAATCGGTTATGACGGAAATGGGTCGGGGGCTGTGCCTGGAACCCTATCGCCAGACTGTGATACTGGGCGGCGGTCTTATTGCCCAGGCCGGCAGCGATAGCCAAAAAGACAACTGGTTGAGCCGCATCGCCACTGGTGAACTCAAAGTCGCTGTGGGCCTTCAGGAACCCCAGAGCCACTATAACCTCGATGATGTCGAAACCCGTGCCGAAGCCTCGGGCGACGGCTACGTGCTCAATGGCCGCAAAAGCGTACTGATCGGCGGTCATGCCGCAGACCTGATCATTGTGTCCGCACGCACCAGTGGCGACGCCCGTGACAACAGCGGGTTGTCCCTGTTTGCCCTGGATCCGGAGGCAGCCGGTATCGAGCGCCGCGTCTACCGCACGATGGATGGCGCGAAGGGCTGTGATCTCTTCCTCAACAATGTCCGGGTCGGCGCGGACTTGCGCATTGGCGCCGAAGGCGCTGCCGGCGAGGTCATTCAGTACCAGTCTGGCCGGGCCATCGCGGCACTCTGCGCCGAGGCCATCGGCGCCATGGAAGAGGCGATCAACCTGACGCTCGAGTACCTCAAGACGCGCAAGCAGTTCGGGGTGCCCATCGGCCGTTTCCAGGTGCTGCAGCACCGCATGGTGGACATGAACTCGGAGCTGGAACAGGCCCGCTCCATGACGATCCTGGCGGCCAATGTGGCCGACGACGAAGCCAGTGCCGAGCGTGACCGCACACTGTCGGCGGCAAAGAATGTGATCGGCCGGTCCAGCCAGTTCATCGCGGAACAGGCCATCCAGCTCCATGGTGGTATTGGCATGACCTGGGAGTACAGCCTGAGCCATTACGCCAAACGGTTGATCATGATCAACCACCAGCTGGGTGATGAGGATTTCCACCTGGACCGGTACGTCAGCCTGCTCGAGGCCGGCTGACACCGGGCGTCGGGGTGGCGTGAAACCACCCCGACCTCAGTCCCTAGGCAGGAGAGTCCGGAGCCACCCGTATTATCAGCTTGCCGCGATTATCGCCTCGTAATAGCCCCTGAAAGGCACTGACCGCATTCTCCAGGCCATCCACGATGTCCTCCTGATAGTAGATCTTTCCGTGGCGAAGCCACTCCCCCATGTCTTTGAGAAAGTCAGGCTGGCGCTCAAGGTGATCGGACTGAATAAACCCGCGCAACATCAGACGCTTGACCAGAACCTTGCCCATAAACGGGATCAACCGGTCCTTCCCCTCAGGCAACTCCGTCTGATTGTAATGAGCGATACGGCCGCAGACCGGAATCCGAGCGAAGTCATTGACGCGTTTCATGACGGCATCAAAGACCTTTCCACCGACGCTCTCGAAATACACATCAATGCCGTCCGGACAGGCTGCATCGAGCTGCTGCTCGAACTCATCCGACTTGTGGTTGATGCAGGCATCAAAACCGTAGGTTCCGGTGACCTGGCGGCACTTATCGTCGGCTCCGGCCACGCCGACAACCCGACACCCCTGAATTCCGGCCAGCTGCCCGACCACCTGGCCGACGGCACCCGCGGCTGCGGAAACAACTACGGTCTCACCAGCGCGCGGCTGACCCAGATCCAGCAGGCCCACATAGGCGGTAAAGCCCGGCATCCCCATGACGCCAAGGGCGGTCGTGATGGGCGCCTCGCCGGGATCCAGCCGGCGCAGGGCCTTACCGGGGGCGGCAGCATAGCGTTGCCAGCCGCCATACCCCAGGACAATGTCGCCGGGTGCCAGGCCGTCGAAGCGGCTTTCAACCACCTCGCTGACGGTCGCCCCTTGCATCACCTGCCCCACCTCAACGGGGCTGGCGTAGGACGCGCCACTGTTCATCCGCCCGCGCATGTAGGGGTCCAGCGACAGATAGAGCGTCTTGAGCACAACCTCCCCGTCCGCCGCCTCGGGCATAGGCCCAGCCTGGAGCACAAGATTGGTTTCATCCGGCATCCCCGTGGGGCGTTCGGCCAGAATCACCTGGTCATTCTGTGGCATTGGGTTTCTCCTCTGTGGTCAGGGATCGGCGCCCGTGGTTGCACGTCACGCCCCCCTGGGCCAGAATTATTATGGAACCCGATTTCTTTAAGCGGAATTTAATTTCTTTTATCCGGAGAAGATCATGAACGATATTCCCCTGGAAGCGCTTCCCGACCATGTGGGAGCACTGCTCGGCCACAGCCCCTGGAAGACGGTCTCGCAGGACATGATCCAAGCCTTTGCCGATGCCACCGGGGACCACCAGTGGATCCACGTTGACGGAGAACGAGCCCGTCGCGACACCCCCTGGCACAGCACGGTGGCACACGGCTTCCTCACGGTCTCGCTCATCCCGGTCCTGAACCAGGCCATCTTCCAGGTCACCGGCACCTCCGCCAGTATTAACTACGGGATGAACAAGCTGCGGTTCCCGGCAGCAGTCAGGGCCGGCTCGGCCATCCGTTCGCGCGTCACGCTTGAAGACGTATCCACCGTTGACCATCAACGCACGCTCGCCACCTTCTCAACCCGGATCGAAATTCAGGGGGAAGACAGACCCGCCTGCGTGGCCGAGAACCTGGCCATGTACCTCGGCTGAACGGCACCGATTCCATCAACAAAAGGGGCCCTGAGGCCCCTTTCCGGTATCCCCGTCCTAGTCCACGTCTTTCTGGACCATCTCACCATCCTCAACCACGGTCATGGTGAGCTCGGTGACAAAGCCGCCATCGTCGGTAACCTCGGTGACATCGTAGGGGTTGAAGCGCTTGTCCAGTTTACCCATGGCTTCTTCGATATGGGCCCGCGCGGCTTTGGCATCGGTGGTGCCTGCAAGCTGCATTGCCTTCACCAGCCCGTGCAGCGCCAGGTAGTTGTAGGCCGCTTCCGAGCCGGGCATGTCGTCATACCGGTCCTGGTAGCGCTTGATGAAGGCCTTCGCCGACTCGGACTCATAGATCGACAGCGGCGTTACCCCGACAGCGCCGTTCAACGGCGCGAGACCGCCGGTAACCTCGGCCACCTCATCTAGCTTGGCCTGGTCCATCACGATGTAGCCACCCTTGAAGCCCAGCTGGTTGGCCTGCTGTACCACCAGCCCCGTTGGCTCCGAGGCACCCCCAACAAACAGCACATCCGGCTTTGCGGACAGGGTCCGGCTCACACCGGTGTAAAAATCGGCGGATTTGTTGTAGCCCATGGGGTTCTTCGCCACCACTTCACCGCCCTGATCCGTCCACTCCTTCTCCAGCATCTTGGCCCAGATTTTGGCGTACTCATGAGTTGCCCCGGCCATGCCCAGCTTGTTGCCGTACTCCTTCATGGCGTACTCAGTAAAGACCCTCACGTAGCCATCAAAGGTCGGCGGGATTCGAACAGTCAGCGGATTGCCCTGTTGGGTGACCGACGGCGTACTCGTATAGGCCATGATCAGGAAGCTGTCTTTAACGTTGAAATCCTGAAGGGCGAATATGCCACCGGTATGGGGGACGAAGATCGCCGACACGTCCGACTGTTGGGTCAGGCGCTTGGCGTTGGTGGCCGTTTCGGAGGGCGAATACATGTCATCCAGGGATTCCAGATTGATCGTATGGGTTTCACCGTCAATCTCGACACCCCCATTTTCGTTGATCTCATCGGCTGCCATCTCGAGTCCGGAAAGGACGTTCTCCCCATACACGGCGGCG
>Ga0065697_1000852_pt1 | contig 12901 bp, 16 predicted proteins | sample AntLakMe24m_08um_FD_59086 | JGI IMG/M metagenome (GOLD analysis project Ga0065697, IMG submission 59086) | Hypersaline microbial communities from Antarctic Deep Lake - 24m 0.8um v2 (version 3) | ecosystem: Environmental > Aquatic > Non-marine Saline and Alkaline > Hypersaline | place: Deep Lake... | reverse complement strand
CCGACGTCAGTACTCTCGGCCAGCGACTCAATGGCCGTCCGGTCGTAGGCCCGGAACCCACTCTGGGTATCCTGCACGCGCGAACGCGGGCGCACGACGCCCAGGCTGAGGTTGGTCAGGAGATTCACGACGCCGAGGCCGAACCGCCGATACAGCGGCGCGTCGGTGTCGCCGTCGCCAGCGAAGCGACTGCCGATGACCAGTTCGGCATCGGTTGCCTGCTGGGCCTCGACCAGTTGCGGAATGTCCGCAGGGTCGTGCTGGCCGTCGGCGTCGATGATGACGAGATGTTTCGCTTCGCAGTCATCGGCCTTGATGAATGCCGTCTGGAGCGCCGCGCCGTACCCGCGATTGCCCTCGTGTTCGACGACAATGGCGCCCATCTCTGCGGCGAGCTGGGCCGTCTCGTCGTCGCTCCCGTCGTCGACGACGAGCACCTGGTCGGCGACCGCACGCGAGGCCTCAACGACGGACGCGATCGTGTTCGCCTCGTTGTATGCCGGGATCGCGACCAGTACGTCGGGCGCCGCTGCATCGGTGGGCGACGCCCGTTCAGTCGCCGCATCGACACAGAACGTCTCCTCGTTGAGCAAGGCCTCGCTGCGTTCGAAATCGATGCGCTGGGTGACGTCCGGGTTGACGATCAGATTTGAGTAGCCGTGTTGCTCCGCTGCCGTCGCCAGACCCTGTTGCACCACAGTCATGTCGGGGTCGGCGGCCCGCATGAACACGACAGTGGCGCCGAGCGCCTCGGCGAACTGGACGGCTTCGGCATCTTCGTGGCCGTCGTGGGCGACGAACACCTCGTAGCCATGGGTCCGTGCCCGGAGGATGGCCCGGGCCACCGCGTCGCTAGTGTCCGGCGTGGCGACGAGACCGACGGCGACAGCCGACGATGCTGCTTGCGTTTGCTCCTCGACGCTCACCTCTTTGATATCATCAATACTCATTGGCCACCTCCACCAGCCGTCGCCACCATTTCGCCACCGGGCGCGTGACCCGGTACGGTGGGTCCACCCGTGCTCCCACTCCCACATATGGGACGTCTGAATACATTTTTACCATCTTTCTGTTACCGATCTGATGCGGGTGTGATCGGTGAGTCGCCGCAACTCACACACACGAACGTCCGGCCAACTGTTTCGACCACCCGTGCGTTACAGGCCAGACATTTGATCGCGGCAGCCCGCGCGGCACGTGGATAACGACTCATTTCGGCTTGTATGCGACATTCTTAGCATCTCCCTTAACCATTCTTATTGGTTGGTTAACACCACGATTATTGTGCCAGTATCATACCGTCGTCTCCAGACGCTAGCCAGCACTCTCGGCCAGCTGGAGTGGGGCGGACAGAGCGAGACGCCGGCCCGGTGGCACAGTCCACGCCTACGTAGGGACCCGCAGCAGGACAGTTCACACCCCTCTGACGGCGATAGCGAGCCCGACGCCCGCCCGTTTCAGGCCCTGGCCGAGGCGTGGGTGCAACACCGTAGGTCAGCGCTCCCGCAATTCGATCCCAGAGTCAGTCAGAAGGTCTGCAAGGCACGCTTCACAGAGGTGGATATCGATTTCGCGTCCAGCGCGGTGAAAGAGGAGCCGCCGCACCGAGGGATCTGAGTCCGCGCCACAATGTGCACAGTGCATGGCACACACAGTGGGGGCCACCGAAAACAATGGCCGGACCGACTCGGATCTCGACAGCGCGACAATCGTTAAGTGGGGCCGGTCGCCGCTGGCGGTCCATATAGTAAGAGCGCCCACAGCCGACCCGAACTCGAGGGAGAAGTCACAGAGACGATCACCAGTCAGTGTCGCCATCGACTGTGTGGTGCAGTGGGCGGACCCATCGAAGGCCATCAGCGGGTCCGACCCCCACCGCACCCGCGCCTGCGCGGCGAGTGACCGGGCGCACTCTTGAACCATGTCCCCCCGTGCGAGCGTCGCCTGCCGAAGCCGTAATCATCGATTGGGAGATCATTTCCTACTATTCCGCATAGCTCCTCGCTAATAATGGTACAAGGCCCCCATCCAAAGTGCATGGCCACCGTCGATATTCAGGACGAGCCGTGCCCGCAGTGCTCCCAGCCTGCTCTGCACTGGGAAACAACCACGAAATACGGCATCGACTGTTCGCAGTGTGCCTATCTGGTGGTGGAGACAAAATCAAGTCTACAGTGACACTGCCACCGCTGACCATCGCGCACCGGTCGCACGACGGTACACAGGCACGTTGGTTGCCATCGTTCACTCGCTCGCGGGCGATCACACCTCCCCCCACTCTGACCCAGTATGTGCAAGTGCGAGCGGTGCGAGGAGACGCGTGCCAAACCCCACTGGCGAGGCACCAGCCACATCACGACGACGGTCGACCCTGCGACGGCGGCCCACGATGTGGGACAGTGTCGTTCGGAGCGTTCCCGGCATGTGAGCACGCGTCCGTCGCACGGGCAAGCGTGTCGCCCGGCGTGGTCCCTCCCGACAGGTTCTGGCCTACTGAATCCAACTACTGTCGTCAGTACGCACCGACTGACAGAATCTGAGTCGGCCTCAACAACAGTGTGCAGCTATCGCCTGGAAATCCGTCACGAGCGGGAGCTGTGGACTCGTTTGGGAGCGGTGCGCTTCCATCCTTCGAGAATATGGGCGCTGCGAGATGGCGAGGGGATTGCACCCGTGAGTGGGGGTCACCAACTCTGGGGATGTCCACTGAGACATGCTGGTGTGGGAATCCATAGGAAAAGCGAGATGTAGAGCTGGAACATCCGACGAATAGCGATTCAGGGGCCGTCAGAATAGCTCTTAGCCACTTCTAACCGAACTTAAACTGGCGATCAACATATATTTATATGGACTGTTTATGGATAGTCTTATTGCCACTGGGGGGTTGACGAGGGTAAGGCATCTTGCGCGTCGGGGTTGCTCCGGGTGGGCGATCACTGGTTTGCTCGATCGCCCAGGAATCCCAATGAGAACCCAGTACACCGAATATTCGCGGCAGCAACTCACTGTACCACTGTTGACGGTCCTGCTAGGGCTCCTCGTGCTTGGCGTCATTGCCAGCACACCGGCAGCCGCCGCGCCCCTCACAGTCACTGACTGTATGACCATCGACACCCGGGGCGAGTACGTCCTGGGCGCTGATATCGACGGGAGCGCCAACGCCACGTGTATCCAGATTACGTCGAGCGACGTCATCCTCGATGGCGATGGACATACGATAACTGGGAGTGGTGCGTTCGATAGCGTCGGCGTCCACGTCGACGGGTCGATGACGGCCCGAGCCTGACGATCTGCCGGATGAACTGTTTACTAAGCATTGATTGGGTCGACGATCTCGCCACAGCCGGGACATTCGGCCCACACGCCCGGTTCACCGCCAGTGGTTTCGTCGTGGATGATCGCATGTCGGTCAGTGACTGTCTCGCCACAGAACGAGCAGGTGCCACGGCCTGTCTCTGAATTATTGGGGGTCCATTCTCATGATCTCGGTAGCTATTTTCAGGGGGAGAGAAGGAGCATGTGACACTATTTTGCAGCTGATCCGGTCGTTGCGATCGGCTCAACTCTGCTCCCTCACCCCAGATTGGGTGCTCTACAACTTATACTTCAGGCGAGCGGAGTGAAAGTACAGCCATAGGCCGCTTGACCCTGATTGGTGAGTGGTCAGCACATCAACGTGTCTCCCGATGTAGAATACCATCCTTAACCGGAGGGACCCCCCCACGTCCGCATAATTCACGAACCAAAAGGTCCTCAATCACACATAGGGACACCCCACCCCGTCCGCATAATTCGCTACGGAGTAATGCGGTCCATCACATCACCCAGCCGCTCGTTCTCTCGAAGGACGTCGATGGTCGTCCCAAGATCAGCACCGAGTTCGAACAGATAGTGCTGCCCACCCTGTATGCCCTTGTTTCGTTCCATCGCGTTCACAACACCTGCCAGATTGAGGTCTTGGAGATGGTCACGAACGCGCCGCATCGCGATCGATTCAGCACCAATATGGGTGGTGATGTCCGTGTACTTCGCGTACACCTGTTTCGTGCGTGCCGGCGTCTCTCCATCCACTTCCAGAGAAACGATCGCCGTCAACGCGAGATGGTCTTGTGTGGTCAAATCCCGAATACCCCGCTCGATGCTCTTGCGCTCGATGACCGCTTCAGCCTCCCGAACGTGTTCTTCTGTTACGATTTCGTCACCACCGTTTGACGCCAGTTCACCCGCCTTGTACAGATACCGGATCGCCTGCCGCGCTGAACCCTTGTCCTGCGCTGCCATCGCTGCACAAAGAGGAATTACGTCCTCCGACAAAACGTCGTTTTTTGAATGCCTTCTCCGCGCGCCGGGTAAGGATCGGAGCGGAGTTCACCCGCATCGTAGGGAGCAAAGTGAATCTCCTCGTCACAGAGAGTGTCCTTGACTTTCGGGCTCAGATTGTCCCGGAACTCGAAATCATTCGAAATCCCAATAACGGACACCCACATGTCCTCTAGGTGGTCGTTGGCGCGGGCCCGTGGCAACTCATAGAGAATATCATCGTCCGTACCAATCGAGTCGATCTCGTCAAGAACGATAATCACAGTTCCACCGAGCGCTTGCAGGTTCTCGTAGAGAAGATCGAAGACCGTCTTCTTATCGTACCCCCGCGGCTTCTCGCCTGACAGCTCTGCAACGAGATTTGAGGCGACCTGATAGCTCGTATTATCCTTGGCGCACGAATACCGAACGATAGAGAGATCGATATTGTTGTTGTTGGCGAATGCGCGCAGATCTTCTAATTTGTATGTGACACCGACGGTTTTTCCCTGACCTGTCTTTCCGTAGACGAACGTGTTGTGTGGCGAAGCACCTCTCGCCACGGGCGCAAGGGCATCATGGAGATCATCCAGTTCCGTTTCACGTTCTGGGAGTTTCTCAGGTGTCGAAGAATCGTTGAGAACCGTCTCGTCAGCGAAGATGTCCGTCTGGTCTGTGAACGACCGCGACATACGAACATAATTGCATATACTCTTTATATAACTACCGTGTCCGGAGCGTCTCCATTCTGGAAGAGAAGAACAACTACCCACTTTGTCTGCATAATATACTACCGAATCTATCCGGTACAAGAGACTCGTTACAACACAATCCACTCCATTTCTTTGTGAATTATGCGGACATGGTGGGGTCACCGGGAGGTTCTTCACGCACCTCACTCAGGCAAGACCCTTTGAGCCTATTTAGGAGAAATACCAACGTGGAAGAACTCTTCTGGAGTGATTATGCGGACATAGGGGGGTCCCCGGCAGAGCAGCATTCAGTTTTCGTCATGAAACAGTGGTGTCTGTCTCTAGCGATCCGGCTACGACACACCCTGTTTCGATCTCCCCAAAGAGTGTCACCACGTATCTCCGCTCTCAACCACAACGCTTTCCCCCAATTGCCTAACAAAATCGCTCATGCAGAACAAACGCGTTCTCGTCACGGGCGGCGCCGGCTTCATCGGGTCGAACATCGCGAACCACCTCGCCGCCGACAACGACGTGATCGCCGTCGACGACTGCTACCTTGGCACTCCCGAGAACCTCTCCGATCAAGTCGAGTTCGTTAACAAATCCGTTGTCGACGAGGACCTCCCCACAGACGTCGACATCGTGTTCCACCTCGCGGCGCTCTCCTCGTACAAGATGCACGAGGAAAATCCCGCCAAAGGTGCCCGCGTCAATGTCGAGGGATTCGTGAACACGATCGAACAGGCTCGCAAAGACGGCTGTGAGACCGTCGTCTACGCGACGACCTCCTCGATCTACGGTGACCGAACTGAACCCTCTCCCGAGAGTATGGCCGTCGAAGCCCGAACGGGCTATGAGGCCTCCAAGCTCGCACGTGAGCGCTACGCAGAGTACTTCCACAACTTCCACGGCATGACTCTTGCCGGCCTGCGCTTCTTCTCGGTGTATCAGGGCTTCGGCGGCGCCGAAGAACATAAAGGCGAGTTCGCCAACACGGTCGCCCAGTTCACCGACAAGATCGCCAACGGTGACCGCCCGGAACTGTTCGGCGACGGGAGCCAAACACGGGACTTCACGCACGTCGACGACATCGTTCGCGCCTGCGAGCTCGCAGCCGATCACGAACTGCAGGGCATCTACAACGTCGGGACGGCCGAGAGTTACACGTTCAACGAGATGGTCGAGCTGATCAACGACGAACTCGGCACCAACGTCGATCCGAAGTACATCGAGAATCCGCTTGCGGTGTACGTCCACGACACCATGGCCGACTACTCGAAACTCCAGGAGGCCACAGAGTGGAAACCCCAGATCGACTTCGAGGAAGGTGTCGCTCGCGTCTGCGAGTCGTACCAGTGAACGTGATCGTAGAACTCTGCGACACCATCAACGAGACCAAACAAAGTCACTAACCACCGATAGATATTGTTGGTACTCTCGTTCTCGCCGACCACTGGGGTGTAGGGGTCCAGCGGTGACAGCCGAATCCCGACGGTTTTTGCTTGCCGCTTGCCTTCGATTTGCAGTGGGACTGTACGATCTCTATCTTGAAGCGCGCTATCGACGCCGTGACGATCCGTCACCGAAGCATGTGGCGATCACGATCACCGAGCGAGACCTACTCGAACAAGACGCATATGTCTCGTTGAAAAACACGCTTGAGTGGGCGCTTGAGTACGGTGCAGAACGCGTGACAGTCTCTGTATCTGTGCTTGATCAAGCAGTCATTCCAACGCTGAAACGCGAGCTCCAACGCCTTGAGGCACCACGTCGTGTCGCGGTCTATGGACCTCACGACACAGAGGATACTGATGCACCGATTCAGATCGGTGTCGGACTTGGTGGCAAACAGGAATTTATGGACGTGGTCCGCGACTTATCAGCTGATGTCGACGACGGCACAATTGACCCAGACAGTATTGACGGGGAGATGATCTCTGAGCGGCTGATGTTCCCGGATGAACCGGATCTGCTCATCAAAACGGGTGCTAATCGACTCTCAGATTTCGCTATCTGGCAGTCAGTATATGCCGAACTCTACTTTACCGACGTCAATTGGCGTGACTTTCGTAAACGTGATTTTCTCCGCGCCGTGCTTGACTATGCTTGCTTTGTATTATTTATATCAATTAGGTGGATTTAACGGTTTTCACAAATTTGAAATTGACACCAAGCAGATCTTAACCTACTCATTACCTCTAACAGCTGCTGCAGTATCTCAATATCTTACATCTTGGACTGATGTACTAATGTTAGGTACTTTCACAACAGAATCAGCTGTAGGACGATACCAAGCAGCCTTTCAAACAGCAATGATTCTTGGATTCTTACTATCGGCTGCTAATTCTATTTTTCCTTCACTGGCATCTAACCTTTATGATGCAGGAAAAACCCATGAGCTTCGTGATGTTTACTCTATTCTAACAAAATGGATTACTTACTTAACAGTACTTGGCTATACTTTTGTGATACTATATACCAGTGAAATCTTGTTTTTGTTTGGATCTGAATTTGTTGCTGCCGAGACTGTTCTTATTATTTTAGCTGGGGTTTTTGTTATATCGACTATGGTTGGGCCCGCAGGATATCTTCTGATGATGGCAGACTATGAAAAAGTAGAATTAATAAATACACTTATTTCTGGGACATTGAACATTATTCTTAATTTTATACTAATACAAAGGTTTGGTATCTTGGGTGCCGCTATCGCAACCGGACTTTCATTGGTATTCCAGAATCTTCTTCGACTTAGTGAAATATATTGGTATTTTGGGATTTATCCCGAAATAAAAAATTATTGGAAAGGAGGTATCGCAATCGTAGTTTCAGTACCAGTTATGATCGTATGTCAATATTTCATTTCAAACTATATTGTACTATTGATTACCAGCGGAATGATGGGTTTGATAACATTTGCCCTCGTCACTACTTTACTTGGTATTGATAATAAAGATAAAATATTGGTAGAAAAAATCTCGTAATATTGAATATCTCTCCCTAATACTGAGGGTATCATAGAACTCTTCTCACACCGTGATGATCGTGCTTCCTAGATTGTCTCCGCGTTCGTAGTTGGTGATCGATGAAAAAATGATCGACCGCGTCTCTTGACGCCGGTCAATCGAACTTACAGCTCAGCCAGACAATCATGTTCCGAAGCTCCCGCTCAACGAGACAAATGCCGTAGATGTCTTTATAATAGCAATGGAGAAAGCCGCGTATCAGCTCTAGTGGTTCGTGTTCTCGTGTTCGCCCCGGTAGAGACGGGGCGAACCGTCGAACTCTTCGAGAAACTTGAGGGAGAGGTGTTCAAACAACACCAACGTCTCTGTCTCCGCGACATTGAAGAACGATCCTACCGAAGAATAATCTTGCAGGGTCGCTGGACTCATACCACCTCAGCGTTCACCCTGCTCTTTGGTATGCTAATTATTCTATAATACCCTCTAATACTAGCTATAATCAGTTGATCACATCACACTGACCAGAGGTCAGAGTTGATGAGGGGATCGAGCGGACAGATGCTGATTCAGTTCGTCCACTGCACGATTCGGAGATACCGGTCCTTTGTGTGGTCGCTGTCGGCGACGATCTGCCGCCGACACGACGGTGTTGCTACTGGTTAACTCTCCTTTACTTGTCGAGGCTATCGCTTGAACCGGTCGTCTGGGGGCTTGTTGGCTAGAACTGCTCTTCGAACATTGAATGCTTCCCAGACAGCGCGGATGAGCATCTCACAGAACTCAGCGAACGGTCACTTCCAGAGGCGACGCCCGCCACAGCAGGTCGTCACTACAAATTCCTAGTGAACGTATCGCCAGACGTTCTGTAGAAGGAGACTCGTCACAAACCCTGCCGAAATTCACTCCGCCTCATTCTTCAGTCTTAACTAAACACGACCGTTCAATGAGACCAAACGCTTTTATTAATTTGATAGCATCTATCTTTGTATGGAAAACCAACGGATTCTTATTACAGGTGGTGCTGGATTTATTGGTTCAAATTTGGCTAATAAACTTAGCAAAAAAAATAATGTGATAGTTGTCGACAACGAGTATCTTGGTATAGAGTCGAATCTCGATGAAAGTATCGAATTCGTCAATACAAGCGTCACCGAAGATGATCTACCGACGGACGTTGATATTGTGTATCATCTCGCTGCATTGTCTTCGTACGCTATGCATAGAAAAGAATCCTCAAAAAGGAGCTCGTGTAAACGTTGAAGGCTTCGTCAATATTGTTGAACAGGCCCGACAAGATGGATGTGATACTGTAGTGTATGCGTCAACATCTTCTATATATGGTAATCAGACAGATCCCTCACCGGAAGACATGCCTGTTAAAACGAATACAGGATATGAAGCATCAAAACTTGCCCGCGAAAGGTATGCAGAGTATTTTTCAAATCATTATGAAATTACGTTAGCGGGAATGCGGTTCTTTTCTGTTTATCAAGGCTATGGTGGATCAGAAGAACATAAAGGAGAATATGCGAATGTGATTGCACAGTTCGCTGAAAAGATTGCTGCTGGTAAATCTCCAGTTTTATACGGAGATGGCACTCAAACGCGTGATTTCACACATGTGTCGGATATCGTTCGAGGTTTAGTATTAGCGGGAGAGCATGAACTTGACGGAATATACAATCTTGGAACCAGCAAAAGCTATAATTTTAATACTGTGGTTGAGATGCTTAACGAAGAACTTAACACGAATGTTAAACCAAAATATATCGAGAATCCAATTCCAGAGTCCGTATATGTACATGATACCTGTGCAAATTACTCAAAAATGAAAAATGAGACTGGTTGGGAACCAAGAATCAGTTTCGATGAAGGAATCAAACGGGTCTGCCAACAATATCAGTGATAAACTAAGTTAAATTTTGGTTACAGAATGATTATTTTTGTCTAAGAATATCAGAATACCGGATAGTGATTAAACAGAATAACAACCATTTGAATGAGCTATCCACGAGTCGGTGACTCGAGTCGACTACTCACTGTTGACCCACTACCAGATCCACATAGACCATTAAAAACAACATTGCTTATATCGTATTCATAAACTCAGGATTCAGTCGGTCGGTGTCGACCGTCGAAAGCGCCGTCGAGACGTATGCCGCAAGGATCTCGAACAGGTTGATATGTTTCTCGTCGACCTCCTCGATATCGTAGTACACCGCGACGAGAACGGTAGTTGCGTCGCTAGCCGGAATCCGAATCGCTATTGTCTTGCCCGGCTGGTCATTCCGGATTCGGTCGAACCCTGCGGTCTCCATTACGGTCTAGAGAGATTCAGCTTCACTCAGATCCGCTATGGCCCGTTCGAGAGTATCACCGGAATCGACGTCCAGTAGCGTCACGTCGACCATATACTTCTCTTCGACGCAATCTGACACGTCGTCGAACACGTAGACCAGAATCTCAACACCTACAACCTTGGCACTCGGACGACGACCTCGGTCACAGCGATTGCGGATCTCAGCAGCGAGGAGATGGAGCTTGATCTAGAGTACAGCTACACGGGCGTCGACCGCGGCTGGACCGGTGATGTCCCGAAGATGCGCCTCTCGATTGAGAAACTCGCAAGCCTCGGCTGGGTGCCCGCACAGTCGAGCCACGAGACCCTCGGTCGGAGTGCCCGAGAGCTCAGTGCCGAACTGGCTCCCGAACATACTGCCGCCGATTCCCGACCGAAGTCGACACAGTAGCGGCACCGACATTGTATTCTGACAAAATGTAAACTGAGTTTAATTAACTAGTCGACAAGCAATCATCGATGTCGGTGAGCGTGAGTAGCGACCAATTGTCTCCCAGACGCGCTTCGAGGCCGTCGACGAATCCGCTCTTCGAGAACAGTGCGAACTGCTCTGTTCGATCAGCAGGTCCCCACCGAACCTTCGGAGCCTTCGCCCGCAAACTATCGACGAGTGCCTCACCGATTGGGTCTGACGTCCATTTGCACTCGGCGAACAAAATCCGATTATCGGTCGGTGCAAGCCCGACGATATCGATCTCGTCTTCGCCGTACCACCAGCGGCCGACTTCCGAGTACGACTCAAAGACTCCGTTTCGAATGCTCTCCCAGACGACTTCCTGGCACACGTCTTCGAACGTCGTCGCAACGTGAGTTGGGAGATCCGGTGCAATCGTCCCCTCGTACACGATATCCGGAGCTTGCTCGATGCTGGATCGATTCGGCTCAACATACCGGAACCAAAACCAAAGGAACTCGTCGGCGACATAATACCGTGATCGCTTCGATTTCTTGCCAGAGGCAGTCACCGGGACTTCGCGGTCGAGGAGTCGAAGCCGTCGAAGAGTCTGGAGATATTTCGATAGCGGACCAACATCGATACCAGTGGCACCTGCAATCTCGTTTGGGGTCGTATGGCCCAGTGCGACTGATTCGAGGATACTCATATACCGAGCTGGGTTCCGAAGTTCTGTTCGGAGGAGGAACTCGGGTTCGTTGTACAGCACTGCCGTCGGTGACAGAATCTGAGATTTCACGTTGGCAGCGAGTGATTGCTCATAGTCGAACAGTGTGAGATACATCGGTGTGCCGCCGGTAACTGCGTAGGACCGAATCGAGTCGGCTGGATCGTAGCCAATGACGTCTTGGGCCTGTGTATACGAAAAGGGCTTGACGTCGAACTGTGCGGTACGTCGACCGTATAGTGGACTCTCGTGGCCAAGGACCTCCGACTCCATCGTACTCACACTCGATCCACAGAGAACCACCATCGAATCTGTCTCTTGGAGCTGCTCATCGACGAACCCTTGGATGTACGAGGGAAGTGAATCGTTCTCGTCGACGAGATACGGGAACTCATCGATGACGACCACCAGCTCCTCTGTTTCGAGTTTCTCGCCGAGATAGTCGAAGGCCTCATCCCACCCGTCGATCCGCGGTACACGCTCCTCGAAGTAGTCTGCAACCTGGTCGACGAACTTCTCTAGTTGTCGATGCTCGGCTTCCTGAGAGGCTAAAAAATAAATATGCGGTCGCTCGGCACAGAATTCCTTGAGCAACTCGGTCTTGCCGACACGTCGCCTCCCGTATACAACGACGAAATCGTGGCCGGGAGACTCGAAGGCAGTATCGAGCGCATTGAGTTCCTCGATCCGATTGTAGAAGGTCATACGCTAAGTAATCATTAGTACGATAATGACTTATAGATTACGAGAAGTGGTGGGCTTTCGCCTTGCTATCGATCAAACAGCGGTACTTCTGGGGGAAACGGTCTGTAGAAGCATGGATACTCCGTTGGGACGACTGGTGCAGTTTCCAAGGATACGGTTCGTCGATATATCGTGGATACTGAGAAGTAGGCGAGCGCACGCGATCACCCATGTCGTCGAACACGCAGACAAAAAGCCGAACATGTGCAACCTCGGCACCCGGACGACGACCTCGGTCACAACGATTGTGGAGATCATCAGCGAGGAGATGGACCTTGATTTAGAATACAGCTACATGGGTGGCGACTGCGGCTGGACCGGCGACATACCGAAATGCGACTTTCGATCAAGAACACCCAAGCCTCGGCTGGGAGCCTGCACAGTCAAGCTACGAGGCCCTCGGTCGGAGTGCTCAAGATCTCATCTCGGAACCATCTTCTAAAAAATAGCCATCATAGATCCATAGCCTAAATCAATGAAATAATTGTATATCCAAAGGATAGTAAAGATCAAACACGAGCTACATCGAATCGACAGAATTGTCCCCCAGTTGTCTCGGCCGAACAGAACGCAACGCCCCTCTCACGACACCATATATCCCACCGAACACAACCCCGAACACACTGCAAACCAAGAGACTCCCCCAGTGGATAAACGGCACTGATACAGAGGTCCCAAGCAGTCCAAGCCACAGTGGGAGCAGCACGACGATCCCGACGA
>Ga0065697_1000415_pt1 | contig 12984 bp, 11 predicted proteins | sample AntLakMe24m_08um_FD_59086 | JGI IMG/M metagenome (GOLD analysis project Ga0065697, IMG submission 59086) | Hypersaline microbial communities from Antarctic Deep Lake - 24m 0.8um v2 (version 3) | ecosystem: Environmental > Aquatic > Non-marine Saline and Alkaline > Hypersaline | place: Deep Lake... | reverse complement strand
CCGTCGCCGCTGGAGAGGCCGATCTCGCGCTCGGAACCGATACAGGTGGCTCGGTCCGCAACCCGGCGGCCTTCTGTGGTGTCGTCGGCATCAAACCCACCTACGGACTCGTCTCGCGATACGGGATCGTCGCCTACGCCAACAGTCTCGAACAGGTCGGCCCGCTGGCCACCACCGTCGAGGATGCTGCGCTCCTGCTCGATGTGATTGCGGGCCCCGACGACCACGACGCGACGACCAACGACGGCGGCGCGGGCTCCGATTATGCCGCGGCCGCAGACGGCGATGTCGACGGGCTCACCGTCGGCGTAATCACCGATCTCATCGAGGGAGCCGACGACGATGTCGTCGAGACGTTCCAGGAGTCACTAGACGAACTCGAAGCCCAGGGCGCGGAGATCACCGAAGTCTCGCTGGACTCGCTGGAACACGCGGTGCAGGCCTACTACGTGATCGCGATGTCGGAGGCCTCCTCGAACCTCGCGCGGTTCGACGGCGTCCGCTGCGGTCCGGAGGGCGACCGCGAGGGCAACTGGAACGACGCCTTCGCGGCGGTCCGTGAGGAAGGCTTTGGTCCCGAGGTCAAACGTCGAATCCTCTTGGGGACCTACGCGCTGTCAGCGGGCTACCACGACAAATACTATAAAAAGGCTCAGGACGCCCGTGCATGGGTCAAACAGGATTTCGACGAGGCCTTCCAGGACGTCGATGTCCTCGCGTCGCCGACGATGCCCGTCACACCGCCCGCCCTCGGCGAGAGTCTGGACGATCCCCTGCAACTGTATCTGATGGACGCGAATACGGTGCCAGTGAATCTCGCCAATCTCCCAGCAATCTCGGTTCCGGCGGGCGACGTTGCGGGGCTTCCGGTCGGCTTGCAGCTCATCGGTCCGAAGTTCGGCGAGGAGACGATCATCCGGGCCGCCAGCGCGGTCGAAGAGTAGCAGTTTACTGATTCAGAGTTTGGCGGTTGTTTCCTCGATAGCGTCGGCGTCGACGAAGAGCACGACGTGATCGCCGGGATGGATCTCCGTGTCTCCCCGCGGCGTGACGAACGTGTTTTTCCGCGTGACCGCACCGATGACGACGCCGTCGGGGAGGTCAGCCGCCGACTCCTGGATCGGTCGACCAGCCAGGATGCTGTCGTCGTCGATCTCGACCTCGATGACTTCGGCCTTGTCGGTCTCGATGAGTGCGACGTTTTCGGCCTTGCTGGACTGGGTGAGTTGGGTGATCTGCTCGGCGACGACGACCCGGGGGTTGATTGCCGACGTCGATGCCGACCGTCTCGAACAACTCGACGTAGGAGGGGGTGTCGATGATGGCGACGGTGCGGTCGGCCCCGAGCCGCTGGGCCAGAAGCGACACCAGGAGGTTTTTTTCATCGCTTTCGAGTGCGGCGACGACGATGTCGGCGTCGCCGATGTGTTCACGTTCCAGGAACTCGATGTCGGTCGCATCCGATTCAAGGACGGTCGACTTCGGGAGTTCCTCGGCGAGTTCGCGGGCCCGACCGGGGTCCTGTTCGATCAGCCGCGGGCGGAAGCCACGGTCGCCGAGCAGGCGGGCGACGTGGTAGCCGATCTCGCTGCCGCCGATGATGGCGACCTCCTCGTCGCTGCCGGTCGAATGATCCGGGGCCAGCCCGTCGGCGAAGTTGTGGACGCTCTGGGGGCTCCCGATGACGACCACCCGGTCGCCAGCCTCGATGACGGTCGACCCGTCGGGGACGACAACGTCGTCGTCCCGGATCAGCGCCGCGAACGTCAGCGAGTCGTAGCGGTCGGCCTCCTGGATCGTCTGGTTGGCGACCGGACACTGGTCGCTGATCTCGAACTCGGCCATCTGGACCCGGCCGCCGGCGAAGGGGTCGACGTCGACGGCGGCGGGGAGGCCGACCACGCGGACGATCGACTGGGCGGTCAGTAGGTTCGTACAGACCATGTAGTCGATCGCCNAANGCGCGCTCGGAGCGCTCCCAGGTGTCGAGATACTTGGTCTGTTTGATCCGGGCGATGGTGAACGCCTCGCCGAGTGCGGCGGCGGTCGAACAGACGACGATGTTGGTCTCGTCGTCGTCGGTGCTGGCGATCACCATATCGGCGTCTTCGATCCCAGCCTCTTCGAGCACGCTCGTTTCGGTGCCGTCACCGGCGACTGTCAGCACGTCATACGAAAACGCGAGTTCTTCGGCCCGATCCTGCCGCGCGTCGACGACGGTTACGTCGTGGCTCCCGGCCAGGTCCGCGGCGATGCTTTCGCCGACCTGTCCCGCGCCCACAATGAGGACTCTCACGAGACCATCCCTCTCATAGGGCCGCATTGCTTCCCGCCCGGTATATTGTTTCGCATCGCTAATGGGCGGTGTTCAGGTGGGACGGAAACGCGATTAGCTCTTTTTGTGTTGTTGGATATCACTATATCTGAACACTACCACCGGTCGGAGACACCGGCACGACCGGCCCGAACCGATGAACATAACAGTCGTTCACACAAATCAGAGAGTCAACCCACATGACCAATAATGAGACATCCCACCTGACCGCGAGTGATGTGGCCGAGACGAGGATCGACACCGATCTACTGATTACGGTCTCGGGGCCGCCGGGCTGTGGGGCGACGACGCTGTGTAACCGACTGGCGGCGGCGATGGACTGCCCCTACGTGTCCGGCGGCGACATTTTTCGAGAGCTCGCAGAGGAGAACGACATTAGCCTCAACCAACAGATCGCCGAGGCCGACACGTCGGATTCGATCGACCGCGCGCTCGACGAACGGCTCCAGTCGATCGCCGAAAAATGGGGCCAAGCCGACAAGCCATTTATTCTCGAATCGCGCTTGGCGGGCTGGCTTGCGGGTGAGCACGCGGATCTGCGGCTCTGGCTCGATGCGCCCGAATCAGTTCGGCTCGAACGGATCGACGGCCGGATCGAGACCGAAGCCGAAATGCGGGTCCGTGAGGTCAGCGAGGCCGGTCGCTACCAGTCGTACTACGATATCGACGTCGACGACCGGGAGTTCTACGACCTCCAGATCAACACGGCCCGCTGGGACAAGGAGGGCGTCTTCCAACTGATTCGGGCCGCGATCGAAACCTACGACCGCGAGGCCGATGAAGGGGCCTTCGATACGCCCCCGGTCGACGTCTAAGGCACTGACTACCGGAATCTCATTGAGTGATCGATCGCAGTAGCCGCCGCCTACTGCGACTGAACGGCCGCCTCGTCCCACTCGGCGAATGGCTGCCCCGTAGCCGACAACGTAGCGTAGGTCTGCTGCATCTCGCGGACAGCCTCGGGGAACGACGCCCCGCCCGCGAGCGAGGACCGAACCTGATCGAGTTTCCACCCGCTGGGCGTGCGTCGCTGTTCCCACCGCGCCTCAATCGGGCCGAGATACCGCTCGATCGTCGACTCGCTCACACCCTGTTCGTCGAGGCCACGGCGGGCAATCTCGAAGATCTCGTTATAAATCGTCGACGAGTCGCTGGTCTCCTCGCCGTCGGCGGTAATCCATGCCAACTCCGCGTCGATCCCCTCTCTCACGGCATTATAAAAGGCCGTTTCGGCGGTCGACTGGTCGAGCGTTTTGGCGGGGTGGTCAGTCACGAGAAGTCCGCGGACGAGTCCCGTCACGAGACACTGGAGGCCGACGATGTCGTCGACGGTCGGCTGGGTTGGGATCGGGCGATACTCGATACGGAGCGACCGCTCGTCGCCGTCGCCGACCGGCTGGCCGCCCGTCACCGCCCGGAGCCATCGCCAGTAGGTCCCTCGCTTGTGGTCGAGTTCCCAGTAGTCGTCGGCGAACGTCTCTCGCGGCCCGTCGGCGATCCACTCCCGGAGGAAGGGGGCGACCGTCTGATCGTCACCGAGGAAGTCGACGACATCGGTCGTATCGTCGAGTTTGTCGGGGAACCGGACTTTCTCCCAGGCCCCGTTGATCGACTGCTCGAAGACGTCGATCCTGAGCTCGTGGTGGGTTGCATCAAGCAGTGCCTTCGGGTCCTCGACGTCGTAGCAGTCGACCGGCAGCAGCGGGGAGTTGGTAGCGAGCGCGAGCACCGGCCCGAGAGTGGCGATGGCAGCGTTGTAGGCTTCTGGGAACGTCGCCGTGTCGGGAACTTGGAGGTGTGGCTGGATCGAACTCGTGAGCGATTCGACCAAGATCGTCGGGACCGACACCTCGGCCCCCGGAACCGACAGCGAGACGCTGCCGCCGCATGCGTCGAGGATTTCGGTGTCGATCGCGCTATACCGTGGGGAGTGGGCCATGTTGTTTGCGATGAGAACGCCATCCTCCCGGTCGACATCACCGAAGTAGTCGTGGGTCCCCTCGGCGGGCGGCACCGACCACATCGCATCCAGGACGATCTCGCAGTCCTCGGCGGCTGCGGCCTCCCGTGTCGACGCGACGCTCGCCCGGAGCTTGTCGGCCTGTGATTCGATACCCGACTCGGTGAGCCGATCCGGCGAGGTGTTGAGTTCGGCGTTGTGGAGGCCGAGTTCCTTCTCGCAGTCTGCCTCGAACACCGATTTCGGGAGCCGAGTGAGCGTCCCCTCCTCGTCGGTGGCGTACACTTCGAGTTCCATGCCGATACCGAAATCGGGCGAATCGAGATCGCCGTCGACTATCGCCGCATGCAACCCTTCGGCCTGCTCGTCGATCCGAGATTCGAACTCGGCGGCCGTCTCCGCCGACAGCGATTTCCGCACGAGATCGAGAAACGTCGAGTGCGTCATTTCCCTGAGGGTCGCAATCCAGTTTGATAGACCTGTCGGGGGCGGCAGTCGACGGGCTTCACCCGGCCGGAGGCAGTCGACGGCCAACATCCGGCCGGGTAGTCACCGTCTACGGAACCGCAAAACGAGCGTAGGTGTCGACTACCACGGGGATGGACACGGATTTATTCGCCCGCCGTGTAGGGAACGTGTGCAGATCGTGGGCTACGATTCGGCCGACAGCGGGCTACTGCTGAGCGACAGCGAGGGGCTCAGCTACCGCGATCTTGAACCCGGAGCCGAACTCGAATACACCCTCGGCAGACGACACTGCGCGGGGACAGTCCACGAGGATAACCACATCGCCTGTGAGAACTCGACTGCGCCCTACTGCCCGGATCACCAGTATACGTGGGTCTGTGCCCGGTGTACAGGGACGTGTCTCAAAGACGAGATGGACTGTTTTCGACGATCACGCGGTCTATCTGGCCGCCTTCGCGCCCGACCAGTTCAAGATCGGTGTCACCAAGGAGTGGCGACTCGACACCCGGCTCCGCGAGCAGGGGGCCGACCGGGCTGCCCACATTCGGACCGTCGACGACGGCCGGATCGCCCGCCGCCTGGAGGCCGAGATCGCCGAGGAGATTCCGGATCGGGTGCGGGTTCCGACGAAACTCGCTGGACTCGGCCAGTCGGTCGATACCGCGGCCTGGAATGACCTACTTGCCGAGTTCGAGCCAAGCGAGACCTTCGCCTTCGACTACGGGCTCGCTCTGGACAGCCAGCCGGTCGACGAGACGATGGCGACCGGCACTGTGCGGGGAACGAAGGGCCGACTGTTGATACTGGATCGCGGCGGGTCGACCTACGCTGTCGACCTGCGGGAGCTGGTCGGCTACGAGGTAACAGAAGGGCGGCAACAGCGCGAACTCCAGTCGAGTCTCGGCTCTTTTTAAAGAGCATCGTACTGTTCGTCGAACACTTCGAGGGAGGCTTTGAGCGCGCCGACGATGATCGGGCCGATGAACAGCCCCATCACGCCGAACGCCGAGAGGCCGCCGAGGACGCCGATGACAATCACCGCCGGGCTGATGTTCGCATACCTGTCGACGATCACTGGGCGGAGATACTCGTCGGAGACCCCGACGACGATCGTTCCGTAGACGAACAGAAACACGCCAGCAAGAGTCTGACCGGTCGAGAGGAGCCAGACGGCGGCCGGACCCCAGACCAGAAACGCTCCAATGAACGGGAGCAGCGCCAGCAGGATCATGATGACCGTCCAAAACAGCACGTTGGAGATACCGACGACTAGTAGTCCGAGCCCCGCAATCCCACCCTGAATGATGGCGACGAGGACGTGGCCGAGCAGGACCGCCCGTGTCATGCTGTCGATCCGGGCGTAGAGTGTCTCCTGGACTGCCTGGGGCAGCGGGGTGATCGCCTGAAGCCAGTCGACCAGCCGGTCGCCGTCCCGGAGCAGGTAGAACAGGTAGAAAGACCGAGAGTCCGAGGCCGATCGTGAGGTGAGTCAGCGAGGCGACCAGATCCGGGGCGGTGCCGAGGACTGTCTCGGCGAGCCCTTCCAGTCGAGTCGCGATCTCCGAGGAGAGGTTGATATTCCGAGCGAGCCGCTCGTTGAGCCACGCCTCCGGTGCTTGGAGTTGGGCCGCCACGTCGTCGGCAGCGATATCCTGTGCAATCGTCACTGCCTCACCGGCGACCCTGATGATAAGCGCGACAAACGGGAGCAGGAGTGCCAGCGTTGCTGCGACGACGAGCAGTGCGGCAGCAGTCGTCGATCGAACTCGGGCTTCGAGCCGCGTCTGCAGCGGGGCGAGCACGTAGGCGAGCAGTACGGCCCCGATGACAAAGGAAAAATACGGCTCGACCAGCCGAAACGAGAGAAACAGCAGGGCGGCGATCAACAGCAGCAGGACGCCGCGCTGGGCGTTCATGGAGTGGCTAGTCGGCGGGTCGTCGGATAAAGCCACGAATAGCCACGACTGCGGACCAAACGGGAGCTATATAAAAGAGGTCAGGGCAGTCGGTCGACGATCTGCGGGAGACAGCCCTCCTCGGGCTGGAAGTACGAGTAGTGATCCGGCACTCCCTCGGTTACGTCGACGTCCTCGTAGCCTGCCGGCGCGTCGGCCGAATCGGCGAGTCCCGTCTGCCCGACTGCCTGGGTGCGATCCGACAGCCGGTAGATCCAGCCGAGCACGCGGTCGTCGGCGTTGTGGAAGTTCGTCACGGGAATATCAAGGGTGTGGATCGCCTCGCCGTACTGCGTGTCACGCCCGACACTGTCGTTCGGGACCGCCCCACCGAGCAGCGATACCGATGTGACGGCGTCGCCGCGGCCACGCATGGCCAGCGCGAACAGCATCCTGCATGTGACCCGTGCGCCCAGCGAGTAGCCGACGACGTGGACCGGGCGGCCGTCCTCGTCGGCCCAGTCGACCAGCCAGTCGGCCAGCGGTTCGGCGTTGGCGTCGGCCATCTCTTTGGCGGGTCCCCACTCGAGATCCGAGTCCCAGCTGTAGGGGACCACCGGCGCGGCCCGGAGCGATTCGAGGCCCGTCTCCATTGCGGCGGCCTGGTCGCGGGCGGTGGTGTCGTCGGTGTCGAAGCCGTGGACGAACAGGAAGAGCTCGTCGGCGTCGTCGAAGGCCCACTCGCCGTCGACTTCGGCGCTTGCCGTTTCGCTCGACTCAGGGTCGACCCGCCCGCGGGTGGTGACCGCCGGAGCCGAGTCGGGTGCGGTGTAGTCGCCGAAATCGCCCTCCAGCTCGCTGGTAACGTAGAGCCCGCCAGCGCCGAGAATGCCGACTGTGCCACCCGCACCGATCAGAAGCCGTCGACGCGTTAGCCGCGACCGGCCGCTCCCGCCTGAAGAGTCTGTGATAGACTCGCATACAGTCGGATATAGTAAATATCCACTGTTTCGACCAGTCGTACCGCCCCGGCTTCCGTGAACGGTCGCTGCCGACCATTTTTAAACAGCGGGTGACGACGGGTTCCTGTATGTTCAGTGACTCACTCGACGGACAGACGGCGGTCGTCACCGGTGCGAGCGCGGGAATCGGTGCAGCGACCTGTCGGCGGCTCGCAGCGGCAGGGGCGAACGTCGTGCTCGCAGCCCGACGCGAGGCGGAGCTGGCCGCGGTCGCCGACGGAATCGAGGCCGACTACGGCGTCGAGACGCTGACCGTGCCGACCGACGTCCGGAAGGAGTACGCTGTCGACGCGCTGCTCTCCGAGACGCTCAAAGCCTTCGACGGCATCGACATCCTGGTGAACAACGCCGGGCTCGCCCGTGGAAGCGATGTCGAAGAGTTGTCGACCGAACAGTACGACGCTATCCAGGAGACCAACGTCGACGGCGTCTTCTATATGACGCGGGCGGCGATCCCGCACATCCGCGAGCGCGAAGGTCACCTGATCTTTCTCGGGAGTTTTGCCGGCCAGTACCCCCGGTCGTTCAACCCGGTCTATGCGGCCTCGAAATGGTGGGTTCGCGGCTTCGCTAAAAGCGTCGCCGCGCAGGTCGGCGACGACGGGATCGGCGTCACGGTCGTCAACCCCTCGGAGGTCCGCTCGGAGTTCGAGGCCACCGACGGCCGGACGTTCGCCGAGGTCTTCGAGGAAGACGAGGCCACCGAACCGGAGGAAGTCGCCGATGCGATCGTCTTCGCAGCCACGCGTGAGGGATCAAGTCTGAGCGAGATCGATATCAACCGCCGCGATAAGTTCGCCGACAACTTCTGAGTAGACGGTTCGACAGCTGGAGGTGTCGCAGGTTAGCCGTAGACCTGATAGACTGCGTCGGCGAGCTGGTTGACGCGGGCGGCGTGTTCGTAGGACTCCTCACGAACCCCGTTGCAGACGTAGGCGAAGGCGAGATCGGCTGTCGGATCGGCCCACGCGACGATGCTTCCGAGGCCGACATGGCCGAACGTCTCGGGCGACGAGAGGGTTCCGAACAGGTCCGACACCGCGCCGCCGCGCCAGTAGCCCATCGCATACCGCATCGGACGGCCGAGCGTGCCGTCGTCGTCGGTCTCGATCTGGAGTTCGGTCGCCGCCTCGACCGTCTCCGAATCCAAAATCCGGGTGCCATCGAGTACGCCGCCGTTGGCCATCGCGGCGAAGAATTTGCCGAGGTCGCGGGCAGTGCTGATCCCGTTTGCCGCGGGGACCACGGCTTGAAGAACGCCCGGACTGTTGCCGAGTTGGGCAGCCGCCGCCGGTGTGAGGTCGGCCAGTCCCTCCTCGGGGTCTGCACACCGATCGAACACATCGAAGCCAGCCACATCGGCGACCGCTTCGGGGTTGCCGTCACGGACGCCGATGCTCGTCTGGTCGAGGCCGAGGGGCTCGAAGACGTTCTCCGCAGCGTACTCCTGGATCGGCTGGCCGGAGACCCGCCGAACGAGTTCGCCGACAAGCCAGCCGTAGCTCATGGTGTGGTAGGCCGCGGTGGCGCCCGGCTCGTCGTCGAGCGACTGGGTTTCCATCGTGTCGACGATGCCCTCCCAGTCACCCCACTGCGAGGGATCGCCGTCCAGCTCGCTTGTCGGCATCCCGGTCTGGTGGCTGAGGACGTGGCGGACGGTCACCGATTCCTTGCGCTCGTCGCCGCGGGCGAACGACGGCCAGTGGTCGACCACGGGATCGTCGTAGGCGAGTTGGCCATCCTCCGCGAGCTGGTGGAGACACGTACCTGCGAAGGGCTTGGTACACGACCAGATGAGGTGTTTCGTCTCGGGGGTTGTCGCCTCGCCGTCCGGTCCGGTCGTTCCACCGGCGAGGTCGACGACGCGTTCGGTGCCATCGTAGACGACCAGTTGTGCACCGTGTGTGAGTCCGATATCTAACTGCCGGTCGAACAGTGCCTGAATAGCGTCCGTACCCTGTGAATTAGTAACAGACTCCATGATTGGTGGTCACAAAGCAGACGGAAAACGTTTGGTACTCAGTTTTGGCCCCAGAAATAAACTGGCGTAAACTGGTGACGCGTGTATCGGTGACACATCTATTGTCGACGCGTCCCTGAGAACGGCTATGGACGTTTCACTGTACGACAGTCTCGACGGACAGGTGGCTCTTGTGACCGGCGCGACACGCGGAATCGGCAAACGGATCGCCGACCGCCTCACCGACCACGGCGCGACCGTCTACGCGGGAGCTCGCGACACCGCCGACATCACCGCCGCCGACCGGCAGGCTATCGAACTCGACGTGACTGTCGACGCCCAGCGCGAAGCCGCCGTCGACCGGATCGCCGACGAAACGGGGCGGTTGGACATCCTCGTCAACAACGCCGGGGTGATGGATAGCCGTGGGCCGCTGGATGAGATGGCAGCCGAGACGGTCGACCGGACACTCGATACCAATCTCCGCGGGCCGATCCACCTGACGAGGCAGGCACTCGACCACCTCTTGGAGCGGCAGGGCGGTCGCGTGGTCAACGTCTCCTCGGGCCTTGGCGCGATCACCCAACCGCAGTCCGGCGGGATGGCGGCCTACCGGATCTCCAAGACGGGCCTCAACGGACTGACCTGCTATCTCCACGGCGAGTACAGCGATAGGGGCTTGTTGGCGAACTCGGTGTGTCCAGGATACGTCCAGACGGATATGACCGACGGCAGCGCGCCGCGAACCCCTGAAAAAGGGGCCGAAACCCCGGTCTGGCTCGCGCGGTTCCGTCCCGACGGGCCGAGCGGACGGTTCTGGCGGGACAAGAACGAAACGGAGTGGTGAGCCAGCGCAGCCGACCAGATCGGGCCACGCAAGGCTGCTTCTCGTGAGCAGTCGGGAGTGGGTGTTTGAACATACACATATATCTATCGACAATTTTTCATATTTAGGAATCGTTACCTTGTGTGATATACCCATATATTAATAAATGAGGAAGGCATGATATTGGCCCACAATATGAACAGAGAGACACGTAATATTGGAGTGACGACTGCCGGAAAACGGTGTGCCGACGGGGAGGCGTCACTCGGAACGGTCACTGCTCGGGAACGAAAACGAATCGAGACCGGTCGAGCAGTCGTGCTCGGCGGTGGACGACAATCCATGGGAAAAATCGATGGTTGAGACGCTGCTTGCGTTGGTTCCGCTCCTGATCGTGGCGGTCCTGCTCGTTGGACTGCTGTGGCCCGCCGTCCGCGTCATGCCGGTGGCGTGGGCCGCTGCGGCGGTGATCGCTTTTACCGTCTGGGAGATGCCGGCGTCGTACGTCGCCGCGGCCAGTCTCAGCGGCGTCATGTCGGCTATCGAGATATTGTGGATCGTCTTCGGGGCGCTCGTCCTGTTATATACGCTCATGCGCTCGGGGGCGGTCGACCGGATCAATGCTGGCTTCGCGACGATCAGCGACGACCGACGTGTCCAGGTAATCCTGCTCGGATTCTTTTTGGCGACATTCATCGAGGGCGTCGCCGGATTCGGCACGCCCGCGGCCGTCGTCGCGCCCCTGCTGCTCGCGCTCGGCTTCCCGGCGTTGGCAGCGGTCGTCGCCGCGCTCATCGGCCACGCGATCGCGACCGTCTTCGGGGCGGTCGGCACGCCGATCATCGTCGGCTTCGAAACTCCACTCGCGGCGGTCGAAGGAGAGATCGCCGCCGGTACCGGGATGACCGTCGCTCAGTACTCTGCTGACGCGGCGATCTACGCGGCCCTGTTCAATGGCTTACTTGGGATCTTTATGCCGCTGATCGCAGTTGCGATGGTGGTCTACTTCTTCGGCGAGGAGCGGACCTTGGCCCCCGTCTGGGAGGTCGTTCCGCTGGCGATCGTCGCCGGGTTCGCCTTCGCGATTCCGTACGCGGGTGCGGCCTATCTGATCGGTCCGGAGCTCCCCTCGCTGTTTGCCTCGATGATCGGGGCTGGCGTCGTCGTCGGCCTGCTCAAGGCAGGGCTGTTCGAACCCGCCACCGAATGGGACTTCCCGCCCCGCGATGAGTGGCCCGACCACTGGGTCGGCGAGATCGAACCGGGCGGCGACGATGCCGGATCGACCGCTGGTACAGGAGCGGGAACGGCCGCTGACGGCGGCACCGAGACCGCCACCCCGTCGGTCGACACGCCCTCGATGGGGCTGCTCCGGGCGTGGTCGCCGTACCTCATCCTCGTCGTGCTCCTGATCGGCACGCGTGTCATCGATCCGGTGGCGACGTTCCTGCAGAACGGCCCCCTGATGGCCTTCCAGTGGGACGTCTTCGGCACCGGCATCGAGGGCGGCATTAGCTGGGCCTACGTCCCCGGTACGTGGCTGTTGGTCAGCGCCCTGATCGCCATCCCGATCTTCGGGATGAACGGCCAACAGGTCTCGAGTGCATGGAAGGAGGCCTTCGGCAAGATCGTCTCGCCCGCGGTCGTGTTGATATTCGTCATCGGCATGGTCGAGATCATGCTGTCGACCAACGCCCACGGGGGCGCGCCGGTCGACGGGAGCATGATCGTCGTCCTCGCGGAGGGAACCGCCTCCGGATTGGGGGCGGCCTATCCGTTCTTCGCGCCGGTCGTCGGTTTGATCGGCGCGTTCGTCGCTGGCTCGATCACGGTCAGCAACATCACCTTCACCGCCTTCCAGTTCGAGATCGGCACTGCCCTCGAAATGCCGACAGTAGTGCTGTTGGCCGCCCAAACGATGGGCGCGGCGATCGGCAACACGATCGCCATCCACAACGTGATCGCCGCGCTGGCGACCGTCGGTCTGGTCGGCTCGACCGGTCGGGTCATCCGGCTGAATCTGATCCCGGTCGCCTACTACATCGTGGGGGGTGGAATCCTGACGGCCCTCGGCGTCTACGTCGTCTTCCCGACGGTGTTCTGAGGCGACGCGGCTGTACCGTTCGGCAACCACCTTCCGACCATACTATGAGCAAGCCAACACAGGGGTCGACACCCATCGATCCTGCGACCGACACACGAAGCAACTACGACTACCGAAGCCCGGACGTTGAGGAGCCCGGTCTCGTCGACGACCTCGAAGCCTTGGTCGACGGCGAGGTCCGCTTCGACAGCTACACACGAAACCTGTATGCGACCGACGCCAGCGCCTACCACCAGCTCCCGGTGGGCGTCGTCATCCCAACGTCGACCGCGGACGTGCAGACGGTCATGACCTACTGCGCCGAACACGGGATTCCGGTCCTGCCACGCGGCGGGGGCACCAGTCTCGCGGGCCAGACGGTCAACGAAGCGGTCGTCCTGGACTTCAAAAAGGAGTTCAACGACGTCATCGAGG
>Ga0065697_1000574_pt1 | contig 13031 bp, 20 predicted proteins | sample AntLakMe24m_08um_FD_59086 | JGI IMG/M metagenome (GOLD analysis project Ga0065697, IMG submission 59086) | Hypersaline microbial communities from Antarctic Deep Lake - 24m 0.8um v2 (version 3) | ecosystem: Environmental > Aquatic > Non-marine Saline and Alkaline > Hypersaline | place: Deep Lake... | reverse complement strand
CCGAGCGGCGCGACAACGATTCTGGCCGGTCGTAGAACATATGGATGTACGTCTTGATCCGGTCGCGCTTGACCGTCCACTGTGTGTCCCACTCGACGGCGCGCCACGTGTCGAGGTCGTCCGGCACGTCCTCGGCATCCATCTCGCGGAAGTTCGGGATGCCCGAGATGCCGTTGATGAACTCGTCGAGCGTGCGCTGGCGGATCTCGGCGTACATCTCGTGGGACGGCGATACGTCTTCGATCTGCTTGCCGCGGATGGCCGCCCAGAGCGCATCCGATTCCTTGTGGACGAACACGTGCGAGTCGCGGTCGTCGAGGATCGTCTCGATAGTCGAGTCGAAGCCCGCCTGCGAGAACGGGTCGTAGACCGGGAGCTTCGTGCTGGTGATCATCTCCTCGAACTCGTCGAGGTAGTAGACGTTGTCGTAGGCGTGGAGTGCCTCGGCCTCCATCTTGATGCACTTGATGATCGCCGCGTGTTCGGACAGGTCGTAGTGGTCCGAAATGTTCTCCTCGCGGGTCGACGAGAACAGGACGATGTCGTGCTGGCCGAGGTCCGTTCCGTTGACACCGATGGAGACATCATCTGAGTCCTCCATGTCGTTCAGCCCCTCCATCAGATCGCCGACGGTGAACTTGTAGTCGATAGAGGCGTTCGGTTTGCAGCGGATGTCGACCGGGCGCTCTTGGAAGTTGTCCGGATCGGTGAGGTCGATCTCGACCTCGTCGCCGTCCTCGTTCGTCGTCGTGGTTTTCGTCGAGGCGTTGCTCCGCTTGCGCTTGTCGTGGATGTGCTGGGGCACCGTCCAGTCGTCGTCGAGACTGGTGTCGTCGTGCGTCATCGGCGTGTCCTTGACGAGCGCGGCGACGAGAACTCCCTGCCAGTTCGAGTAGTTGCGCGTCTTGATGAGCGCCGCGTTCGGGTAGTTCTCATTGTGCCAGATGACCTTCGCTCGGTCGCGGTTGATCGTCGTGCCGACGAACAGCGGCCAGCGGCCCTCTTTGGCGAGTAGCGTGCCGAGACAGACCGAGTTGCGGCGGTTGTCCTTCTTGTTGGGATCGCCGCGCATGTCGCTGGTTGCCACGTCGACCGTGTTCTCCATGCGAGCGAGCAGGCACAGGTTCTCCCACTGTGGGTGAGCGCGGTCGTCTCGCTCCGTCTCGCCCGACGTGTTCTCCTTCATAGGATCGGAGATGGACGGCTCGCCGGGGTCGACAGTCGGCGCGTCGTCCAGATCGAAGTCGATGTCCGGGCGACTGGTACACCAGCGGGCGAGGGGCTTGCGGTTGGGGAGCGTGTGGCTGCTGGCGTGTTTCTTGAGCAGCTTGCGATACAACTCGTGTTGGGTGCCCGATTCGCGGATGAACGCCAGCGCGTCGTCGGGCGTGTCGGCCGTCAAGACACCGTTGAGGTGGTCCGAGACCGTCGAGAGTTCTTCCTCACGGGCGATGTGGTCGAGGTACTCGAAGAAGCGCTTGTGGGCCTCGTCCTGTTTGAAGTTGTCACGCGAGGCGACCGGCACCGGCAGCGGCACGTCGGGCATCGGCTTGGACTGATCGGCGATGTCGTCGATCTCGCCTGCGAGTTCGTCGATCTGCGAGGCGAGGTAGCCACGGTTCGGCCCGGCGNCGATCAGCCCCTGCTCGTTGTGGATCTGGAGGTGATCGTTCCAGAGCGTGTCGATGGACTGCAGGTAGGACAGGTTTCTGTCGATTGGATTGTCGAGGAGGTAGGTGTCGTTGGTCATACTCGACTTCGAGACGATGTCCGGCGTGTCGAGGACGAGCGTGAACTCGCCCGGCCGGTCGATCACGATGGCCGGTTCCTCGTCGTACTGATCGAGGAACGTCGTCCGGTCGAACTCCTCCTCGTTTTTCGAGCCGCTTTTGACATCCTGCCACGACACCTGCGTCGGGAGGATGTCGGTGTAGCGCTCCATGTCAGACATGAACGTCTCGGTGTTGGCGCTGTCTTGGACCGGGATGGTGAACTCGGTGCCGAAGAAGCCGTCGTCGATCTGCGACGGGATGGGGATCATCCCGCCGAAGTACGAGTAGAACGTGTAGCCGTCCCGGTCGCGCTGGGGGACGACCTCGCCCGACTGCGACTCCTCGCGGCGAGTCCGGGTTTTGACCTTCATCGCGCCCTCCTCGCCCGCGATGGAGACCCACGTCAGCGAGCCGATCCCTTTGTTGCCCGCCGACGAAAGGTCGACGCCCGACCCCGACGCGGCCGGTTCGTTCCAGAGTTCGATGGCCTCGCCGGTCGTCATGGCGATACCGTTGTCGCGGGTCGTCAGCGAGCCGTTGTCGTGGTCGACGGTGAACTCGATGCTCGGCGCGTAGCCGAGGTCTCTCGCCATGTCGATGATCTCGGCGGCCTTTTTGGGCAGTCTGATCGTCCGCTCGCCGTCGATCTCGGGGTGGGAGTGGTCGACCTCGTGGTAGAGCGCGCTCTCGCCGTAGGCGAGGGTAACCAGCCGCTTGGCCTCGCGGGTGATCGCGGCGACGTGGTTCTGGAGCCACTCGCGGAAGAAGACGCCCGTATCCTCGTAGAGACCGTCGGCGAGGATCTGCTGGACTTGGACGGGCGTGTCGCTGATGAGCGCCTCTTTCGAGCCTGCGGTGACGACCAGCGGGTGATCGTCGTCGGCCACCGAGAAGTCGCGGTGGAGGCGGTCGGGCAGCGCGTGTTTCATCCGCTCGGCGGGCGAGTCGTACTCCGAGTCGGCGTCGTCGTCGACGGTCTCCGGGGTGACGACTTCGGCGGCTTCGACAGCGGTGGTTTCGGCGTTGTTCTCGGATTCGTCGTCTGCGTCTGTGGTTGGTTTAGACATTGTGTCAGTAGTTGCGATTAGTTAGTTGCCGTCCAGTACGCGATCCGGTCGAGTGGGATGTAGGCACGCACCTCGTCGTCAGAGGCTCGCGCTTTGTAGTCCGACTTTTTGGCGTCGCTCGTTCCGGAAACATCCCAGCGAAGCAGTAGAACATCCCGGCCTTCGTGCAGGTGCCAGTCGGTCGGATAATAGATTACCCGGTGTGGTGTGACTTTTTCGCCGTCGGTAGTTGGTGGGAGTTTTGCCACCTTTTAGATATAGGAGACAGTGACTTTTGGATACGTCATAGGGCGATTATCGGTGCGGCGATGTGTGCGCCAGCCAGCAGTCCAGACGCCGCGATCCAGACAGCCAGTGCGTTCTGGGGGTCGCCAAGGTAGTCGATGATCTCTGCGATTGCCGTTAGTAGGTCGTCGTTGATTTCCATTGAGAAGTTCGAGTTGGTTGGTTGCTGCACGGTTCGACTGTCGGGATTGGTGCAGAATAGTGTACCGTCTGATGAACGGTGATGGACTCATCAGAGGGAGGAGGTTGGGGTCGGACCACGGTCCGATCCAGAATACCTGATACATGGCAACCTTTAGGCCGCCTCGCGCTCAGGTCTCAGGTGGGTCGAGAGACCTGTGTCGGTGGTTGGCCTTGGATCAAGATTCATCGTCAGGCCCTCCACTTTTCTGCGAGAGTGCTTCTTCGAGGATGCCGAGAACCAGCAGCAACAGCTCGTCTGAGAGTCGTCGATCCGTGTGTGAGAGCTGTGAGAGGTGGTCGCGGGCTTCTCGGATTTTCTGTGCTACCTGCTGTCGTCTGCGCTCGCGTTCAGTCGCCATTGAGAATGTCGTGTGCCATCGAGCCTTCTGGCGGGTTCGGGTCGGCCGTCGAGGTTGTTTGCTCGGTGATGTANTCCATCACCGATGTCTGTTCTGNGTCCGGCACCGAGAGGAACTTCGTGACCGGCGCGACCGACCACTTCATCACGCAGTAGACCGCGTAGATCGCAGTCAGCGCGACGACGACGCCGATGGCGTTGGCGATCCGTTCGTCGAGATTGCCGCGCTGGGTGAGTTGGGCAACGATGCGGTTGGTCGCCGCGCTGATCGCACCCGTGACGATGCTCGACAGGCCGTAGTAGATCCCGAAGACGACCACCAGCACGGCGAGCGTCTTGGCGAGTGTGTAGGCCTGTTTGGCCGCCCGAACCACGTAGTGCGTGGTGTAGGCTCCGAAGACCGCCAGCGTCAGCGTGAACATCCCGGCAGCCAGCCGCAGCAGCGTCGTGTCTTTGCCGTCCGTGTCGACCCTTTCGAGCGCCGTTTCGAGCGTCTTGCGCGGTTCGTCCGGTTGGATCATGGCCGACCACCCAGCATCTCGGCCTCCCACTCGCGGCGGTTTTCGATGGCATCGCGTCCCGCGTCGGTGAGATCGTAGTAGTTGGTGCGCTGGTCGCGGTCGCCCTTCTCGACCAGCCCGCTGTCGACGAGCGAGTCGAGGTTGGAGTAGAGCCGCCCGTTGTTGACCTTGGCGATGGTGGTGTCGTTTTCGAGCCGTCGGCGGATCTCTTGGNCCGATGGTTTGTCCGACCCCATGATGACGTAGAGGAGGTCGCGCTGGAAGCCCGTCAGACCGAACATGGTAGACATCAGATCCCCCTTGCTCACGTTTGGGTTGTACTGCTCGGCGCGAGCGTGCAGGCTGCGGCGCGACTGATCGAACGTCCAGAAGTCGTCGGGGTTGATGTTCATGTCGAGGCGGTCCGTCTCGGTGTCGTCGTCGGTGTCGGTAGTTGGTTCTGTCATATCGAACTCGAAGATGGTTGCTTGATCGTCCGGGTCGTCGCCGATCTCGCGGAGGCGCTGCTGGTCGGGAGTGTAGTCGGCAGTCATCTCCACGACTCCCCGCGGCTCAGGCCCGTGTTGAGGACATCGACCTGTCGGCCGTACTCGGTCAGCATCGCCTTGTTGTGGCTGTCGTCGGCAACAACGAGACCTTCGCTGGCCCATGTTGCGACGATCTGTCGGCTGCGCTGTTCGTGTAGCGTCGTGTTGTTCTGGGCGACCTGCGTGACCGAAACGTAATCTTCGTCGCTGGACTCTACGTAGCTGTTGAAGCGTGCCCAGAGGTGTTGTTCATCGTCTGATACCTGTCTGTTAGGTTCGTGTGTCGTTGTCATTGTCGGTGGTTGGTACTCCCGTGTTTCAAGTGTCCTATTTCATGGCCTGCCCCGAGAGCGCGGGTGTGTGCCTATACAAACGCAAAAAGGCCCACACCAGCGTACTGCCGGTGTGGGCCTTGAGGGTCGTGAGAAGTGAGGAGTCCGCATCGCATACTCGTCACTTCCTTTCTGATTCTTTCTACATGTATATATAGGGCCTGTAGCCTTATAAAGGGTCGCCTATATGGACGCCTCTGCCCCCTCTCGCGTGCGTTTGAGTGCCTGTGAGTCGAAGGTATCGGGGCGTTTGTCGAGCAACACGCGGGCGAACTCGTGGGTGAGCGGGTTGTCTGCGGGCGGCTCGTCGGCCATTCCGCGCTCCATAGCGAGGGCGGCGAAGCGGTCGTAGGCGTTGGCGGCCGTCTCGTTGTCCGTCTCGCGGGCGCTCGTGGCGATTGTCGAGAGGCGGTTGGCGATGGTCGGCCAGTCGAGTTCGACCGACCGGGCCGTCATGTAGGCCGGATCGTGGGCGACAGGAATGTCACCATACGCGTCTGAGTCGGACTCAGCCGCAGTAAGCGTCGAAACCAGCCGCGACTCGTTTCGGCCGTGTGCTTCATCCGGCGTGTCGTCGGTGTCCTGCTCGTCGGCATCCCAGTCAGGATGGACGATTGTGCGGTGGGACTTCATGCCGCGGACAGTCTGGAACGTCTCGCCACACACAGTACAGTCGGTCGGGTCCGAGCCTTGGCCGCACGCAGAGCCGCCGCGATGGCCACCGAGGCCGTTGCCCGTCTCGAACAGCGTGCCACAGTCCTCGCAGTAGTGGATTATGTCCTCGACGATGGCAGGCGTGAGGTCGTCGTCGAGCGTGTGTGGCTCTGGTGGACTCATGTCGTCTCCCTCGTCGAGGCCAGTGATTGCGTCGATGGTTGGAAGCTCGGTTGCATCGGTTGACTCTGGGGCGGTCGACCAGTTTGAACGTGTCCCTCTGCGCCCCATCCGCTCATATTCGAGGCCGTGTTGGGGACCCCCGGACGGCATCGTCGGGTCCTCGGCTGCGTCGACACGCTCCGAGGGAATGTCCGTCGAGAAGTAGTCAGGTACTGCCGACCCGTCAGTGAGCTTCGTTGGAGACCCAACATCTCGGAGACCCTCGATAGTTATCGTCGTTGGGTAGTAGGCGTTCGTCTTTGTTTTCCCGCCATTTTTCGACGGCGACAAGCACATTTTCGCGTCGATGGTTCCCGNGCCGAGAAGATTCGCCAGCGACGCTGAAAGATCATCTGGCGTGTCGAAGACCTCTCTGACCGTCGGGTAGAGGTCGCGGAGTCTGGCTGCTTCGCCGGTTTTCTGATAGTACTTTGCGACTGCGAGTGCGCCCCAGTGGATTTTCGTGTTAGGTCGTTTCATTGGTGTGTCGGTGATTGATCGTCAGTTGGTTCGGTGCCGGTGCAATCGGGGAGGTGTCTGGCGAGGCTGCCGGAGAGGTCCTCGTCACAGATCGGACACGCGCCATACGCCGTGGNGCCTGTGTTTNCCGTANNGTGCGGCTCGGAGTTATCCGTCTCGTCGAGGATGTCGTGTACCGCCGCCGCGTACTCGCTGCCGTACTTGGCCATCCGATGTGNGAGAGCGTGTTTGGTGTGTGTCTCGACCGTGTGCGGGTTCGCCTCGAACCACGCCTCGACGACTTGGCGCGGCGTGTGTTCGCCCTCGATATAGTAGATTGNGAGTTTGTGGCCGCCGCCGGAAACAGCACCTCCATTCGTTGACGTCGTCGGGCGGAAGTTCGTCAGACCTGCCAGTCGGGTGGGNTACGGGACTTTGCCAGTGTCTGCGTTCAGTTCTTTTGTTGGTTGTGGGCCGCGCTCGATGAGTTCGTCCCAGAGCTTGCCCATTGTTTGATTGAATGTCATTGTGTCGGTGGTTGCCCTCTGTTTCATGTCCTATTTCATGGCCTACGAGGGAGAGTGTTATCTGCTCAGTGCGTTCCGCACGTCAACGTAGACCGCATGGGTGAGGTTGATCAGCGCCGCGATCACCAGCCCGACGCTGAACCACAGCGCGTAGACGAGTGCCTGCTTGGCCCACGCGGACGTCTGTTCGCGGGTGAGTGCCGCCGGATCGTCTGCCATCCGCTCGGCCGTCGTGTCGTACTCGACGCCGTCGAGCGAAGTGAACACACCCTTGCGCTCGGTCGTGGTGGCGAAAACCACGTCATCCTCGTCAGCGATCCGCTCGTAGTTGGTGTCGTAGGCCGGCTCGTGAGACGTGTCAGCCTCATCCTCGGAGTCGGTCTCCTCGGGCGGTCGGAGATCGTACTCCATGAACAGCCGCACGTCGTCAGCAACCCCACTGGCGATGCGGCGCGAGGCGAGGCCGTCGGCGTAGACTACGTCGCGGTTCTCGCCGACCACGCGGAACGACTCGCCTGTGAACTCGACCATCGGCTCGGGCACGTCCGTGTACGGCGCGTCGTCGATCATCGAAAAGTCGACCATCGGCTCGGGCTGCGTTGCGGTCTCGTCGCAGAACGGGTTGCGGCCTGTGAACGGGCTGTCCGAGAGATTTTCCAGAATGTCCATCGGCGTCCGGTCGCTGTCCTCGCGGCGGATCTGGTTGACTGCGGCCTTGATCACCCGCGCGTCCTGCTCGGTGTCGAGGTCGACCGCGTACTGTGTCTCGCCGATCTCGAAGCCGATCACGTGGAAAAGCGAGTCGGTCGCAGAGACGACCGCTTTGGGCGAACTCTCGTCGAGAGTGATTGAGAGGCTGTACGTCTTGGGTTCGGTGGTGTCGTCGGCTCTCATTGTCGTAGTGTCTCCGTCTGCGTCTGCGTCCGTGTCTGCGTCGTCGAACATTGCGTCGTCGTAGTTGGATTCTGTGCTACTGTCGTCGGCTGCGTTGTTATCACTCATAGTGAGTTGTCCTGTAGAAGCCCCTTACGCAATAAAAAAGGCCACACACCAGCGTACTGCCGGTGTGGGGCCTTGGGGAGAGGGAAGCCAGTGAGTCATCGTCCGCATCGCATACTCGTCACTGGTCTCTCTTTTTCTTCTACATGTATATATAGGGCCTATATACATATAAACCCCTTGATTTTTGGCACTATTTCGCCGTAATAGTGGACATTTTCGGGATTTCTTCGTCGATTATGGCCTTGTGTCCGCGATTCTGGATCGCATTGAGGCGGCCTTTGGTCGACTGTGTGTTGGTCTCGGCGAAACGAATCACGTCGTCGACCGTCTCGAAGACCTGTCGGGACCCCTCGTTGCCGTCCTTGTGGTCCCACATGGTGTTGATCGGCAGCCCGCGCTCGGCGCGCTGACGATCCATCCGGAGGCGATTCGGGTCGTCGTTGAGGTTCTCGCGGATCTGGAACTGCGTTTCACGGGCGAGCGGTTCGTCGAAGTAGCCGACAATGTGGAACCCCGTGCCCGACGAGGACGTGGCATACTCGATCTCGAACGCTCCCGCCCGTTCGAGGCCCTGTTTGGCTCGTAGCAGCCGGAGCCGCGGGTTCGGGACGTGCGAGTCGATGTCGACCGTGATGCGGGAGGCAGCAGCAGTCATGCCAGCACCTCCAGCGCGAGGATGCCAAGCCACAGGACACACGAGAAGGCGTTGGCAATAGCCAGCGCCCAGTTTCGGTCGTGAACGCTGAGGTAGGCCATGATTCCCGGCGAGACGATACAGAACGTCCCCGCGACGTAGAACAGCGCGAGGCCGACCTCTGGTGAAATCATCGTGAGCGCCCCGTGCGGTCGAGCGGGCGGCCACAGCCCGCACAGGCCGTGACGCGCTCGCGCCCCGTGGCCGTCTCGCGGGTGTCGGTGTCGGTGNTGCCACACTGCGGGCAGGCGTCTGCGTCGGGCGTGTCGTCGGGTGTGTCGTCGGGTGTGAAGTCGGTGAGATCAGTCATCTTCGGCCTCCGTGTCGGCGTTGTTCGCGGCGAGCCACTCCGCGATCAGCGACTGGCTGCCGGGCAGGATGCGGCCGGTCCGCTTGTAGTAGGTGATCGGGACAGGTTCGCTGCTCATTGAGACACCTCCGCGTCGTCGCGTTCGAGATGGTGGATGCCGTGGCACTGNGGGTTGAACCAGCCGCCACAGTCGTTGCAGGTCATCGACGCCTCGTAGCCGTGGGCCTTGAAGACGACCTTGCAGTGCGGGCAGCGGACGGGGTAGCTCATGGGCGGCGCGCCCCCTGTGCAGTGGTTGTCGTACTGAAGCGCGTCGTCCGGCTGATNTCGACCGTCTGGCCGTTCTTGCGCTTGCCGAGCGCCCACGGGTCAGCCTCGTCTTTGACCACGACGAACACCGTCGGCTCGTCGTCGTTGAGATCCATCACCTTCTCGGTGTCGACCGTCTGGGTGGCGTCGGGGTCGACCTCGTCGGGCGCGATCTGCGAGAAGTTCGATGGCTCGACTGTCGAGAAGTACAGCCCCTCGGCCGTCTCGTTGACCTTGTAGAGCTTGGAACCCGGCGAGAGCGCTTGGTAGGGCGTGCCCGTGTTCTCGGTGAGGTAGCGCCGCGAGAGCCACGTGGCACGCGACGGACTCTTGTGCTGTTTCTTGAGCCACGTCGTCCCGCGTGAGGTGACCGATCCCGTGGGGATGCCGTTGATGTAGACCGTCTTGCCCGAGGCGTTCTTGGCCCGCTCGCGGGCGTTCGTGTAGGCGTCCGGCCCGATCTCGTAGGCCCCCTCGTTGTCGTTGAACGAGCGGACCTTCCAGACCTCGCCCTCGGGCGCGTCGCCGCCCGTGACGACCTGATCCTCGTGGACACCGAAGTCCATCGAGTACCCCTTNGAGTAGCCCGCGATCTGGCCGTCCTCGTCGTAGACCTCACACGAGAAGTTCGGCACGCCGAGACCCGACGCCGGGATCTCGTCTTGGGCCGCCGCCTGCACGTCTTCTTCGTTCTCGCTGCTGGAGATGAAGCCGAAGCCGCTCATGTAGCCGTCGTACTCCTGTGTCTCGAACAGCGTGTGAAGGCGCAGGTGGTTGGTCTGCTTGATGTACTGCTTGAGACGGTCCGACGGCGGCGTCAGCGTGTAGAGCGTCGTCCGGAACTGGACCTGCCCGATCTCCGTGTCGTCGCTCTTGCGGCCGGTGTAGTACTCGAACGTCGTCGAGTACTGGTAGCGCAGCACGCCTGTCGAGTCGTCGAGTTCGCCCGGCCGTGCGCCGAACAGATCGAGCGAGACGCCGAGATCGTCAGCGATCCCGGTGACGGCGTCCTTGATCCGCTGGACGACCGCGTAGTTGCCCGGTCGACTGACGACGCTCTTGGTGAACTGCTTGAAGCTCTGTTGAGCCATCCGTTACTCCCCCGGGCCTGTCAGGTCGCTGGTGATGAACTCGCCGGCGTTCCCGGTCAGCCCAGTGGGGGCGTGTTGGAGATCCTGTGCGAGGCGTTCGAGGAGGCTCGGGCCGTTGCGGGCCGAGAGGCCGTTTTTCATCCACGTGTCTTCCTCTGGATTGTGGATGTGGGCCGCGAAGTAGCGGAGATTCAGCATCTCCTTGCCGTTGTGTGTCTTCTCGGCGACGACGACGTAGTATTCGATTCCCTCGCTCTCGCCGGTCTTGTAGGCGGCATGGACGTTGAGGGTGGCTTCCGATGCGGTGCGGATTCGTGCGCGGAGTTCTTCTGAGTTCATGGGTCGAGGTGTGTCGGTGGTGTGGCGANATTCACTTCAATCGCCAACACTGGTACATCATTCTGTACCTCACCCCTTATATCCACCGATGAACCCTCGTGTTGTCAGACAGCAGGCCGTGTCCGACAGGTCAGACGTAGGACGCTGTAATTGAGTGCTTATGTGGGTGCTACCGATTGTTCTGGGTGTAATGCCAGCACTCACACTCGTCAAGAACGCATACAAGGCAACCAAGGCAGGCATCCGCGGAGAGGGTGACCTCCTCGCCGGTATGGGTCGACTCGACGTGTTCGGGAACCGCCTCGGCCACATGATCGGCAGCGGGCGCAACTTCATCGTCACAGGCGGCGAAGCGATTGTCGGCCTCGTCGGTGGCGGGTCGCTTGTCGTCAGCCTCGGCGCAGTCGGCGCAGTCGGCGCACTGATCGTCGCCTACTTCGCATGGGATATGATGTAGATGGTCGTCATCTCGANGATCAAAAAGGCGATGCAGAAAGGTCCCGCCCGAGTCGGCAACGGCGTCTCCAATCAACTCCCACTCGTCGGGCGATACAGCGAAAAGACAGGCGAGATGGTAGGGAAGGTGCCGTACCTCCGGCCACTGCTCGGCGGAAGTGNGGCCGGGATGTCGATTCTCGGCCTCGTCACCCTCTACCTGCTGTGGNAATGGGTGCCGNTCATCTGGAGTATGATCTGAGATGGGCGCGCTAAGAACCGTCTACAACCACGCCCTCGGCGTTATTCGCATCCCAGTGCTGCTGGCTGTGTCAGCACTGCGTTGGCTCGACCGAGTCGGGAACGAGGTGTTGCCCTGATGGCCGGTCTCGCAACGCTGCGGAAGATCGTCAAGCGCTCGGGCGCGATCACCAAGACGAGTGTCAAGCGACTCGGAGAGGTCCTGACCATCGGTACGGTCGGCGGGATCAGCGCGACGCTCGTCGGCGTGGCCGCGATCATCCTCGCTGGCGAGTACTTCGGTGTCNTGTAGCCCTGATTGAGTCTTTTTAGGTGTTGTCGGTAGTTGTTGAGGTGCCGGTTTCGGACGCCCACACACCGGGTCGACCATTTCCGCGACCATGATGATCAGTATTGCATCCACCCGTCGGCTGCGGGAGGCTCGCAGGGAACAGCGGCAGACCGGGTTCTCGTAGACAACCACGCGGCTCGTCACCGCACCCGGCCCGTGTGTGGGTCGCTGCTGTTCCCCAGCGTATGTTTCTCCACCCGATCCATTCTGAGAGCGCTCACGTTCGCCGAGAGCGCGTTCTGTTCTGACGGGTGTGTCTGGCCGTAGCCGAGCAGCGGCGCACAGGACGAGCCAGCAGGGCTGCAAGGATCGGCCGTGCGTGAGAGGCCACTGGTCGAGAGAGTGAAAACGACTAAGTGAGGAGGGTACAACATTCGGTACACGAACGACTAACGAGCTATCTTCGACAGAAGGTGAGGAGTAGGACTGAACCTTGACAGGGGCTGTCCTCTCTCGTCCTACTTCTCAGCGTCTGTCGGATTAAATTCTCGGATCGTTCGGGAACATGACAGACGAAGAAATACACGCAGTCCAACGGCGACTGAGCAAAGTAGAATCACGACTGGATACGTTCGAGAACCGTCTCGAACACCACGTAGACCAGATGCTGACCGCGGGCGACATCGAATCCGAGGAATCTCGAATCAGCAGCGAAGTCGAGTCGATCCTCGATGCGCGCGAGGTCGAGACCGACGAGGAAGCGCTGACAGCCATCCAAGACGAGGTCGCAGAGCTACGAGACCTTGTCGGGGACATCGACCGCTGGAAAGAGGCACGACGTAAGCAGCGCCAGTCTACAGAGACAGAGACCCGGTCGGGTGGCGGCCGATGGGAAGCCACGTTCGATGCCGCCCTCGAACCGGGAGAGGCCCGAGACATTGCTGACCTCCAGAACGCCGTTATCACCTCGCCGAAGAATCAGGTCGAGATAGAAGCAACAGCGAAGAAGAAAGTCAAACTGGCGAAGCGGATGGGTCTGTTCTCGATCAACAGAAGCGGGAAATTCGTTTACTGTCCTGACAGGTAGAAGTCGAGACCAGTAGCTTGAAATGGGTACGTTGGGNATGGTGTTTCACACGAGGTTCGATTCCTCGCCAACGTTTGAGAACGAGATTGATGTCAGGTCGGCGGCAGTCGTCGTCGGCCGTACTCACCTGATGGCAACCGAGGCGGTTGGGTGAGGTTCAGTCTCGCTCGGGAACAGTCAGCCCGAGTAGAAGAATCCCTATTAATTGGACAGTTGTTGTAGTTGTGCTGTTTTTTCTTTTGGTTCTTTTCTTTTCCACGTTCAGCCAGACCCCCACAGCCTCCCGCGTGCGTTGCGGGCGCGGGCGCGGGCGCGGGCGGCTCAG
>Ga0065697_1000725_pt1 | contig 13034 bp, 6 predicted proteins | sample AntLakMe24m_08um_FD_59086 | JGI IMG/M metagenome (GOLD analysis project Ga0065697, IMG submission 59086) | Hypersaline microbial communities from Antarctic Deep Lake - 24m 0.8um v2 (version 3) | ecosystem: Environmental > Aquatic > Non-marine Saline and Alkaline > Hypersaline | place: Deep Lake... | reverse complement strand
TTTCGGTGTTGGCTTTTCTATACTTAATTCTCCATTTCTGAGGGCCTCCACTGAAGTTCCATGCATAGTCACTTCTTCGTCTGGTATATCAAGTTCTTCTTGTTCGGGGTCATCTAGCAATTTTCCTGTTAACGCTGGCGTTCTATGTGACATACCTCGATGCACAGTATATTCCCCATCTTTATTCGAATGTTCGTCTTTATATTCTTCAGTCAGATCGAATATGTCGCTGTAGGTTCCTATTTGTTCTTCAGTTATATCGACTTCATCGAACCCTCCGACTTCACTTGAACCATTCAGATCGGGGTCTCTAACGTCGTTTTAGTTTCCCGAATCAGGCCCTTCATCATCACTGCTATCATCGTCATCATCATCGTCATCATCATCGTCTTCTTCTGGGTCATCGTCTTGTTCGACAGTATCATCTCCCGTGTCAATGTCTGGACTTCCCGTTTCGGATGTGTCTTCTCCACTTCCTAATTTCTCATCTGGGTTATCTGGGATATGTCTGCTATCACCACTGTCTGGGTCGATGTCTACGACCTCTGCGTTATCACCGCCTTCGTTTATGACATCTTGTGGTGGTACTTGATGGGCTTCTGCTTCTCCGTCTGGTCGGTCTTCAAGATCGTTACTTACATCTTCGAACTNTTGCTGTATTTCTTCTTTACTACTGCTTGAATCTGTAGTGTTTTCGTTTGTATCTTTTCCACTTTCTCCTCCCGTATCTTTACTTGATTCTTCATCGTGACCGTCTTCGTTGTGGCTGTCTCCGTCGTGATCGTCCCCGTTGTGGCTGTCCCCGTCGTGTCCGTCCCCGTCGTGTCCGTCCCCGTCGTGTCCGTCTCCATCGTTTCCGTCATGGTTGTCTTCATTATATTTTGGATTACGTCTGTAATCGTCTTTGGTGATGGGGGTATTTGCATCTTCAGCCTCTTTATCTAGGTCTTCTAGGCTTTCTAGGCCGTTATCATCTGGTGACAGGTATGTGTGTGCGTNATCTGTGATCACATTGTCGTCTTTGTGTATTCCTGGATGTTCTGCGACTTCATCGTATACAGTATCGTCATGTTCGTCCCATTCATTGTCATTCAGGAATTCTCCGACAGTGGTGTTGTTACCGATATCGTCATCAACTTCAGTCTCATCATTGAGGTATTTTTCTTCCTCGTTAGTGTCTCTGTAGTGTTCGTCATCAATGCCGGATTCTTTTAGTTCCTCGAAGTTATCGGGTACGCTGTTATCGTTGATATATCTGATGGCGGTATCTGAATCGATATCATCTCGATTGATCGGCTCTGGGTGTTCCGCTGCGTGTTCAACAACTTCGTCTGGTGCTTCTTCGAGGCTATCTGAACTCTCTAATATTTCTGCTGCGGTTCCGTCTTCTCCCTCGAATGTTTCAGCTCCATCGAAGCCCTCTTTGAGGCGATCTTCCTTTATGTCACTATCTTCGAAGTCTTCTGGACCAGTGAATGAAGTGCCTTCAACATTGTCTCCGTATCGGAACGCAGCTTGTTCACTATCGACTTCTTGTACTTCGGTGTCGTCAGTCAGTTTGAGACCTGTTGAACCCCCTTCGTGACTGTATTCAGCTCCACTGATCCGGGTCATTTGGCCTTCTTCGCTGTCTATGCCTAGATCTAATACTTGTTCTCCGTCTTCAGTTTCAGACGTGAATCGTCCATCAGATGTTTGATCTTGGACATCGAGATTTCCTGTACCTATGAAGTCATCACCACCTTCGTTAGATCTTGCTAACGTATCTACTTCCACTTCGTCTTTCGATTTGTTGTAGTGTTCTTGACCTGATGCACCGATACCGTTGGCAAGGCCTTTGCTTGCATGTCCAGCTTGCTCACTGTGCGGTTTGTCAGCTAGTTTGCCCTCAAATTCGATTGTACCACCGTCTGGGGATTCTTCGTATGGATCTTTGTCTGCGTAGTCTTCTTCGATTTCCTGTTTGCTTGCTGTTAGTGTACCGCTGCTTCCACTCTTACCTAGCATCGAGTCTTTTGTATCGTCACCAAGGTGCTTCCAGTGGTTGTTTCCTCTATCTTTTATCGTGTTAGCGACCTCGTGTGGTTCTTGATCATCGGCTAGGTCGTCTACAGGGATGCCAAGATCGTCTTCGTAATCAACTGATTCGCCCGTGAGTGCGTTAGTTCTGATTGCGTCACCTTGTTCAGTGTCTTCCCAGCTTTCGACACCATCTGTTTCTCTGATTTGGTCGGCAACCTCAGAGGCGTCTGTATTCTGGTGTAGGTCATCCTCTGGGATTCCGTATTCTTCTTCCCAGTAGTCTTCTGTATTTCCTATGTCACTCTCTTCGAGGTCTTCCACGTCTTCGATACCATTGCCTCGTTCGTGGATTGTGTCCTTTTCAGCAGGGCTGAGGTTTTCTGGTCTGTCCTTCTTGCCTCTGCTATGCATCTTGGAGATGCCACCTTCATCATCTTCCGAGTGTGGGAAGACTTGGTTATATTCAGTTTCTTCAGGGACGGTTTCTTGATCTTCCATTCCGAATCCTCTGGCTGGTGTTTCCCCATTTCCACCGTGTTCTTCGGCATTGATGAATGGGTCCCCGTGGTTGTTAGCTGTGGACCACATCCTTGTCCCCATCCCGTTATTACCGTTGAATCCGACTACCTCTCCATCTTCTGGATCTCTGCGTTCACCATCGTCGAATTCTGGTTTGGCGTCAGCTCCCATTTCGTGTTCGTTGGTGAATCTAACGTAGCCGAAGTGTTCTCCGTCTTCTTTCTTCTCACCGTTCTCGTTGGTTTCATAGAAGATACCGCGTGCGCCGATTTTCTCATCATCGTCGGCTACACCATCCATTGTATCCTCAAATATGAAGTTGCCTTCAGGGGCTACATTGAATGGGGCGTCTTCTGTGGAGTCAGCTTGTGTGATCTCTTCGGCATCGACCGTTTGTGTTTCACCTGGGTCGACGTAGTCATCTTCGTCGCTACTACTACTACTGTCGCCTCCGTATGAATCGTCTTCCTTGTCTTGTGGTCCTTGGGTTTCTATTTCTTGGGTGCCAACAACAACACCATCATCCGTTCCGGGCGATGCGTTGTTATCTGTTATTGGAGTTACTCCATGTCCAGATTTGCTAGTGCTTTCTCCTTCCTTGATCACACTGTCTGGGACTGGGGCATCTCCATCTGGTTCTACACCACCGTTTCCGGGACTGTCTGGACTTAATCCGTCAGGTGACGCTTCAGGAGCTTCTCTTGGCGATTCGTCAACGTCTATATTGTCCTGCTGTGGTCCAAGTTCTCCTTCCGAATTTGAGAAGGCGTTTACTCTATTGTCGTCTTTTCCAGGTGCTGTATCGTGAATCTCTTCGCCTCTGATTGAGTTTTTCTGACTATTCGGAATGTCTTCATACGAATCGATTTCGTCGTGATCTCTGATAGCAGTAGACACCTGTTCTTGTGTTATTCCCTCTCGCATCTGGTCGTTTTCAGGGATGTTGTGGCCTTCTACTACTTCTGAAGTGTCTCTGTTCTCCCAGTGATCCTTTGATTTCAATTTCTCTTGGCGGCTTTCTGGAAGATCTTCGAATTCACTGTATGGGTTCTTCCTGCTTTCTAGGTCTTGCGCTATCGTGTTGAGATTGGCACCTTCAGGTATCTCTTCTGTCGGAATGCCATAATCTCTTTCGTAGCTGGTACCATTTTCTTCGGCAACCAGATCGAGGCCTTCATCATTAGGATCGCCTCCGTTTGGCGGTCCACCTCCGTTTGGCGGTCCACCTCCTCCGTTTCCGTTGATGCTTGCACCTGCCATCCCAGCAAATGCCACTGGGTCTGTGTCTTTTGACGACATACTGATGGCGTTGTATTCATGGCCCCCTTCGTATCCTGCATGTGCGTCGGGGTCCATCCCGTATTGTCTTACTGCTTCGCCATTGACGACTACATTTTGACCCACATTTTCCTGTAGGTGTTCAGCCATTTCCTCGTCTTCTGCTCTGATTGGGTTGCTGTAGCCGTTGTCTGTTTCTATTCTAAATAGCCCTGCGGCATCTCCTTCGGGGATCGTTTGGATCTTGTTGGAGTGTTCCTCCCATGGCTACATCTTGACCTTCCATGTCAGGGTTGCCAACGAATTCTTGTCCCCTTACCTCGTTTTCGCCATAGAGTCTCGAATTTTCGTCTGCAACGAGGGTGTTTTCTCCATCCCGGTTTTGTTCCATTCTGAGATTTCCGGGTCTTGCTGTCTCGTTTTTATCGAGGCGGAAGTCAGCATCTTCCCCAACTTGGATTGGGACTTCTTCGCCTGTTTCTGGGTCCTCGAATGTGCCTGATTGGGCTACTCCTTCTTCCGTGTTGCCTTCTGGATCTGGTGTGAACCCACCTTCAGAGGCCATATCGAATCTTTCTCCAGATTCACGAACCGTATCGCCGTGTTCTGCGGCTTCATCTGTTGTGATGGCAGTCTCTGCTTGTCTGTTTACGTCCNCACCTTGATCTCTGCCAGTTCCTCTGCTTGCTGCTGTCTGTTGGCCGGAACTTGAACCAGAACCGTGGGCTCCTTCTTGGCTTCCAATTCCGGAGTTGCTGTTTGGACCACCCATTAGATGTGGAGCTTGAGATCCAACAGTCCCTCTGATCGCTCCTTTGGCGAATGCACCTGCTCCAGCCTTGCCTATGTCGCTTAGGTTCTCTTTCGTTTTCTTTGCCTTTTCAGCACGCTTTTGCCATTTTTCTTGGACTTGTTCTGCTTTCTCAGCTTTGCCTTGTGCTATATTACGTTGTACGTTTTCGTCGATCATTGTACTTGCCCTCCTGTTCAAAGACGTTTTGCTTCCTTTGTTCCTCCGTTTTCTGTTTCGTACTCGAAATTGCCTTGGGAATCGATGGTTTGAACTTCTTCACCATCAGCGAAATCATCGAAGTCGCCCTCGACTTGATCTAGGTTTATCATCCCACCTTTTCCGTCACCGTCTTTATTGAATGAGTATGCTTCGCTGAACGATTCACCTGTTTCAGCTATTGAATCGGCTTTTTCTTCAGCTTGTCTCCTCTGTTCATCCTCCATGAACGTTGGATTGATATTGTCGGTGATCCCTTTTGCAGCCTTCTGTTTTTGATCTGCAAGGAAGCCACCAGCACTGCTCTTCATACCCTTGTATTTCTCGTAGCCACTCTGCATGTAGCCCTTTGTAGGCTGTGGACCCTCTGGGTCCGATGCTCCTGTAATGTCGTCTGAAGGCCCGTCCGGTGTTCCGCCTGTACCTTCGGTTTTGTGATTGTCTACACCACCTTGGGTGCTTTTTCCTTCTACGTCGTTTGCTGTGCCAGTAGGTTGTGCTGTTCCTTCGCTACTGTTATCTGGTCCAGATCCACTTGCATCCGCAGTTCCGGCTCCAGCTGCTGAGGCATCAGCAGTTGCCATATTGTCGTCTGCGGATTGTTCTACTGCACTTCCAGAATCCGATCTAATCTCCTGCATTTCATTCTGGAGGTTTCCTCCAGCACCTGCATTTCCGGCCCCACCTCCACCTCCGGTAGAGCTGCTGCTGGAGTAGTCATCTCCAGATCCGCCACCCATGTTCATATCACTTCCATCTGGTGTGTTTACATTGCCGTCTTGATCACTCATTGCATCACCCAGTTTTCCAGATGCTTCTTCGGCCATTTTCCCTATCCCTGCGGTTGCAGCTATTGCAACACCACTCATTGCTTGTCCGGCACCTACAGGTTCTCCTGCCCAAGCTACTATTTTCCATATGACTGCAATCAATAATATAGGGGCTATAGTGATGATTACTAGAGTTGACCAGAGACTCCCGATTAATTCACCGACCCCATCTGCACCATCAATAACCCCTCCTGTGCCAATCACAACTATCACATGGAATATAATCCCCACGATAGGCCCAGTTAAACATGTATATAGCCCCATTCTAAACCACTTGTTTGCAAATTCGTTAACGGGTTCGAGCATCCCCCAATCTGCATACCAGAATACTGCAAGTAGAGGTGAAGCTATGAATACTGTGTAGATGAAGAACTGTCTCAATTGGAGCATGATCACCACTAGCCCGAACATAATGACGAAATATATTCCGTATCCAAAATGGAAGAGAGCAGCTGCAACTGCCACAACAAATACAGCTNCAACACCAGNCTCAAAGAGTGTTGAGCCACTATTTAGAGTCCCACCCCCTAAGATCTGGGCGAATATATCGTCCCCATTTGGTAGTGTTGCCACTGTTAGGGCATTTGATAATTCTACTCCGAAACCAATGAGTGGTTTAGATACTGCTATGATTGCAATTACACCAACTACTCGAATTCCTTGCCTCCAAAGACTTGTTTTTTGTTCATCTGCAAATGGCATTGATAATAGACCCAATATCATCATGATGGGCAATAATGCAAGAGCTACCTCAAACATAGAATTCCACGCAATTAGTGCAGACTGGCTATCGACAGGATTTCGCAGCAATATAAATATCTCTAAGGGGACATCCACTAGTCCCCTGTGTGAATGAATTCATTGCATCTGGTATTACACCGAAAAAATACTCGGAGAATGCTTTAAATGCGTCTTTGAATACCAAGATAGGCAGTCTTAACAGTAGATATTCTAGTAACATAGGTGTTGGTTTGTGTTTGATTAACCGGTTGGCTGTTAGTCTGTATTGTTCCGAACTTTATCAGTTTAACGGTGGGTGTGGGTGACTATNGGATCAAATCAGGTGCGAATATCAGTACCGTCCCAAGTGCAATCACTAACAGTGTGATTGGAATGATTTTGATTGCCCACCAGAACGTCTTCGATTCCCAGATGTGTTTGAGGATGTTCTTGATCGTCTGTTTGTAGACCGCTAATTTTGATTGGTCGGTCTCACTTGAATCGTCTTTATCTGTGGTAGCTTCCTCTGACTTAGATGGTTTCTCTTCATTCTCGGGAGGTGTGATCTGGCTTTCAACTTGCTCTGCTGGTTCAGTTTTGTCAATCTGATCAGGTCGTTCAGTATGGTCTGTGTCTATGACTTCATTTGGCTGATGTTGATCTGAACTAGATTCTGATTCGGTTGAACCTGTAGGTTTATTNTGTCTGTTAGACTCCTCTGTAGATGTTCTACGGGATGTTGGTTCTTTATCTGTTTCCGTGTCAGTGCTAGTCGAGCTGACTTCATCAAGCAAGTCTTGGTCAATTGATGACGTGGTGAACGACTCGTTATTTTGGTTTTCTTCGACTACTTCATTTGAGTCAGTTACTTTACCTCCTACCTTGTATGGGTCTTGGACGTTTTTACTGCTATCTTCAGTATCTTCTTCTATTGCAGGATCTTTTTCGATGGTGTCTGCTGAGCTTGTTGATAATACACCTTCTGCACTCTCTGATTGTGATGGTTCAGGGCTAGTATCAATCTCAGGGCTGTTGTCTGGGATCGCTGTTTGTCTGGCTGTTTCTGCCATCGTTTCAGTTAGTTCTGAATCGGGGGTTTCGTTACCTTCGTCAAGATCGTATCCTAATTGTTCTAGGTAGCCTCTTGGATCAAGGCCTTCTTCGATGACGTGTCTCTCGTATGGGTCAACATATATTTCGAGTCGTCGACGACCGTGTTCTGATGTCGACAGGAGGCATTCGGAGAAGTCTGAATTTTGTCCTCGTGCAGCTTGTCTGAGGAATCTTGCTTCTTCGTCACTGAAGTCGTAATAGTCGATGACTTCTTGTGAGACATTTTCCTGGTAGAACAGTTGTTTGATGTCACAATTATCGTAGATCTCTTTCTTTTCATCGTTACCATCGCCTAGGAACTCGTCTGGTGTCTGTGAAATGAGGGTGAGTCCAGCTCCAAAGTGTCGTGCGTGGCGGATGAACAGATTGAGTAGTTTTCTGGAGCCGGGTCTTCCCAGAAGATAGTGGGCCTCTTCGAAGGTGACATCGAATTTTTCTGGGCGACGGCGTGCCTCTTGGTAAGCCCAATCCAACATTGTGTGCATGATGAGAGGCATTTCGCCGGTATCTGCAAATGCCTCCATGTTGAAACACACAATACGGTGTTGCAAGTCGATGTTTGTGCGACCGTTTAGATTGTTATTGACTGATCCAGCTTTGAATGACTCGAATTTGGGGACGAGTTGTTGTGCGATCTTAACGTGTTCATCAGATGGGTTTGTGATGACTTCTTTAGTTCGTGGATGGCAGTCCTCCATCGAACCAGTCTCATCTTCCAAGTCTTCAGTCAGATCCACTTTATTTGAATGAATACCACCTTTTGAGATGATGTTTACACCCTCGATCACATCGTCGAGGATCGGTGAGTCGTTATGGAACGTTTGGGGGTCGGATGTGATACCCATCTTTGCGTACGCATAATGTACGCCGTGGCCGATGACACCTTCTTCACCTGCTGTCATCCCAGCCCGCTGTGACTGTTCAAAGTACGTCTTCAGGATCTCAATTACACTTCTGACGTTATTTGAATAAGCTTCTGTCTCTTCTGTGTCTCCTTGTGGTGGTTCAATTTGTAGAGGATTAATTCGGTCATTGCCACCGAATTTAATTACTGACCCTCCAGCCTTCTCTGCAAAGTCCACAAAGTCGTCACCCAGTGGATCGAAGATGATTAGCCGAACGTCGTTATCATTCAGCAAACGGCGATACATCGCCATTTTGGTTGAATAGGTTTTTCCCCCACCAACCTTTCCTGTAACAACTTTCGAGTGACCACTGAGATCGTATCGATCAACGATCACAGGCCGTTTCGAATCATCGAAACCTAACAGTACACCCGTCGACTGGTTTACTGGAGGCTCTATGAAGTTGAAGAATGTCGCCATTGCCTCCAACTGAACCGCATTGTTGTTTTTGATGGGGTCAGATCCAACAGGTGTGATTGATTTCTGACTTTCTATTTGTCTCCCTTCTATCGGGAATAGGTCCATACCTTGTTCAGAGACTTTCCGTTGAACACTGCGTGAGGATTCCTCCATTTCCTCCAAAGTTTCCCCGTGGATCTCCATGTAGAATGAGAAGTTGAAGATCTTGGTTGTTCCACTAATCAGGTTTCGTAGGAGTCGTTCGAGTTCTTGTCGTTCGTGTTTTTCTTCGTAAACGTCAGTGCGGCCTCTCTTTTTCTTCCATTGAATCGCACTTTTCATTTGGGTCAACCTTTGCTGAAGTCTTCCCTTCACAGATTTCGTATCTCTCGGTTTGATGTGCATAGACAGCCTCACATCGTGTTCTGAGAGTGTGATTGGAACTAACCAACCTGGAGAAACGAGCCGTGGTAGAGAAGTGGCCGTTAGAATTTGGTAGAAGTCCCCGTCTCTGGTATGCCAGTCGGTTTCTTCTTCCATGTTTTGGGGAGCGACAATTGATTTGTCGACTCTTCCCCGTTCATCACCAGTTTCGAAGGCCGAGAATAGCTCATCTTTGTCGTCTACATTTTGCAGATAGTGAGCTGCCTTCTCAATTTCTGATCGATTTGTGTCCTTACCGATTGCGTCAAGGTAGTCTATTGCTGCTTGTAGATCTTCTCCAGAGAGTTCGTCGATGTCGATCCGTTCTTCTTCTTCGTCTTCTCCTTCACCGGTTTTATTGAGTTCTTCTCCGTTCTTGATGTTCTTGAGAGTCTCTTTAATACCGTTTTCGTGAATCGACTCTTTGATCTCTTGGGGTTTTTCTGGCATACTCATATTTGTAATCAAGTGGCTGTTATTGGGATCTCACTCTTGCTTCAGTTGTTGTTTGATTGTGATGGTGTCTATTAGAGTTGTTCATTCATTATAGGAATGATTCTTTGCCCTCTGGGTTTCCGTCTGACTCAGGTCTTGTTAGCCAACCGTGGTTCATTGTATCTGGTGCTTCTTTGCCTTTGTAATAGAAATGGAGTATACTAAGAACGTCTTCTCGGTCGTCTACAATTTCAGTGTCTACCCCTGTTCGGGGGGAGTGAACTGTTTACATTTTCTGCTCGGGACCATAGCTCGTCGTATTGCTTCTTTAGGTCGACATCTTNTGATCCCGGTTTGATTGCATCAAGCTTGCTCCCGCCACCTTCTTGTTCATCCTTATTGCTTTTTTGTGAAGTGACAATGAGGAAGTGGCGTCGATCTCGAATGTTTCCTCTGTCTACAGCATTTTGTAGCCATTGGCGGTGTAGTGTTCGACCGTACTCAATCAAGTCACTTTCTTCCTCTGGTTTGTTTTGATTGGTTTCTTTAATGTTTTGCAGGTATCCTTCAGCGTCATATGGGACAGGCAATGTGAATATCTGTATCGGAGATCGGATACCCATTAGGAATTGTGAATACGAATGGTGAACTGCCATTCGGGATTGGTTATCGAGGATAAGCCATGGCCTTGCGGTTATCTCAATTATTAGTCCGTATGCTTCTTCAGTTTTCGATTACACCATCATCATGGATTGCTTTGAAATCCATGTTCTTTCGCGTGTTTTCGTCTCCTACCATAGATTCTGATTCGTATTGATCTTCTGGTCGTTCAGCTGTGAATGTCTCTTCTTTGCCGTCTTCATACTCGATGCCTTCCTCTTTTGCATCTTCGTATGTTACGTCTTCTTCTTGTGTTTGGATTGGTTTCCAGACATATCTTTCAGGTCCAAGCCGGAGTTTTAGCATTCCTATCAACCACCGACCGGGGCTTTGTCCTGCTGGTGTTCGTATATAGACAGCAGTACCGACAATTCCTCCCAGAATCACTGTTGGTCCAAATAATATGGGAGAGGTATTTAGGACCATTAAGATTGTACCTGGAGCCATTGGGATCGCGAAGGCATGGCCCAATCGCTTTATTGAAAACCCAAATAGTTTCGTTTGTAAGAGCTTTTCAGCTACTGGTACTGGCTCCATCTTCGTTACCACCAACCCGTCTCATAGAAATATATCTTTGGGTTAGTATTTCGTCTGAGACATTATGGTGAATGTCTGATTTGGGTTAGGTGTGGTATCTCTCTGGAAGATAATTCGCGATAAAATAGGACACATCTGGAGAGATGTGGAACTTTATTCGTGTTCGGTTTTGACACACCTTGAAGGTGTGTCAGTTGTTTCAGTGGGCCTATACGTCACCGATGAACGCTGCCATCTGTAGCAGGATGTCCATCGCAAGGGCCAATCCGAAAAGGATGAACCCGCCGATCATGGCAGAGTATCCTCTTTCAGACCATTTCGATTCTTTACTGCCGAGTCCCCACAGAGTGATTCCGTGGAGCATGATGATCGGGCCGAGCAGGTATGCGATATTACGCAACAGCTCGTGGACTCGACCAAGCAGATTGATGATTTCTAGCTCGGTGACTGATGTCTGGATCACTGTTGTTGGCGATCCAGTTGCGGCTACCTGTCCAACTAGTAGGGTGGAAATCAGTGTAGTTCCGATTCCTACCCTTGCTACCGTCTTGATATTCGGTTTTTGTGTCTCTTTCATTGTTGATCTCGTGGCACGATATTGGTTATCGACTGACTCGTATGAATTCGTGTTTGTTAGGTTCGTTTAATAGTTTTTCCCTCTCGTGAGAGGGGGATGGATTAGGAGTGGTCTACAGATCCACTCTCTGTTGTTGCACCAACTCTGACTGAAGTTAGTGTTCCTTGTGAGTTTACATCGCCTCTGTTGTCTTGGATGATCAACTCTGTGTGGACGTATTCCCCGTCGAGGTTGAACGTAGCTAGATGTTCAGCCTGTTGGGTCTGACCGTCGAACGATCTTGCTACTTCACCGACGTAGGCGATGTGTTCACTCTCGTTTTTGATNACGTAANTCAGCGGCTCCTNCGGCTCCTACAGTGCCTTCTTCGTCAATGTAGTTCTTGTTGGGGTCGAGCATCTCTGAATCCTCCAATTCACCATCTTCTGTGGTGTATACACGAACGTTGAAGGTCACTTCGTGTACAGGTCCGGTTTTTCCTGCTGTACCTGTAGTTGCTCCTTCGACTTCTACGAATCCTGTCCCCAAGGAATTACCCAAGGAGATATGTTCTTGATGGGTGATTATACCGGAGTTGTCAGCAGATCCACTGAATACCACATCGAATGATTCGCCAACTGAAACTGGTCTGGCCGATCCCTGTCCTCGGGCATTGTCGAATGACCAACCATCCATGGTCCCTGCTTGGAATTCGGTGGAGTAGTACGTTGGCGGTTCAGCTTCGAGGGCGGGATCTGCGAGTGGGGCTCGCTGGNTGTCGCCGGTGAAAATCCATGTAGCCATGTTCATCGTTGGAACCACACCTAAGATCACAACCCCTGCTATTGCAGCTCCCATCATCATCGATTGAGCGAATTCTTGTCCTCTTACGCTCTTCGAGAACGTGAATGCGACCGCACCCACGTGCTAGGGCGATCATGAGGACGTAGATGAGGGTGTCTGTGGTAAGACCGAGAGCCGTAATGAGAACTCCTACAGTCCTATCGTATCCTTCCTGAGCATTGAGTGTGATACCGCCAGGTTGGACGTCTGTCGCAAGTGGGTCGCCTGCACTGGTCTGTTCGAGTGTACTTACTCCAACTCTGTGGATGTCATATTGACCTTCTGAGTCGACGTTCAGTGTGATTTCGTTTGTTTCAAGATCGAGTTCGACAGTTTCTTCGGAAGTTGTTTGTGGGTCTATAGTCCCTGATGCTACTTCCTGCCCGAAGGCCTGTATGTTGTAATTAACTGGGTTGTCTGAGTTTGATGTCCCCTCTATGACGAAGTATGTTGTTTGGGCCTCCGAGACACCATCAAACGTATACTCCTTAGTGATAGCACTTGATTGAGATCGTAGCGAAACTTGTTCACCTTCTGCTGTAGGTTCATTGACTGTGTACAGGTTGTATGGATCAGGTCCACCGAAAGAGTCGTCTTCTGGGACTGATTCGTAGCCGTTTATTGTTGGCTGGTAATTACCACCACTAGTCCAGTATATTTGTCTGATGTGTATAGTTGGATAGTGCCAGTCGCCGTCATATTGTCCTAGAGCTGCGCGTACTGAGACGTTTTCTTTGCCAGAATCGACTCTAAATGCCGTTGTTGTCCAGTCTTTTTGAGTCTCG
>Ga0065697_1000467_pt1 | contig 13059 bp, 11 predicted proteins | sample AntLakMe24m_08um_FD_59086 | JGI IMG/M metagenome (GOLD analysis project Ga0065697, IMG submission 59086) | Hypersaline microbial communities from Antarctic Deep Lake - 24m 0.8um v2 (version 3) | ecosystem: Environmental > Aquatic > Non-marine Saline and Alkaline > Hypersaline | place: Deep Lake... | reverse complement strand
GAGCCGCTGCTCGGTCGCGTAGACCCGACCCGTTCGAGCGCGCCCCGCGATGCCGCGCGCCGGGTGGCCGCAGACTATGCCAAAGTCCGGCCCGGCAGCGGCGCCGATGCCAAGGCCTGCTTGACGCCGGATCCCGGCGTGGTCGCTGCAAACGACAATACCTATCGTTACGCGGTGGCGATAGATTTCACGGCCTGCCGCATATTGCAGGGGTTGAGCGTCGAACTGCCGTTTGTGGGGCGCTTGCCGCCGCCGCCCGGCAATGTGACCGTATCGGCGAGCGTGACCTTATGAGCCATGAAACAATCAGGCCTGAATCGCGCAGGCAGGGCCGTGCGCTCGGGGGTAGCCGATGAGTTCATCTACATTGCGCACGTTCGCGTTCGTGCTGATCGCGCTTGCGCTGCTGCTCGGCGTGATCGCCTATGTCATGAGCCGTCAGATCGACAACGGCCCGAACGCCGCCGCCAATGAACCGGTGCCGGAAAACAGTCGCACGCTTGCGGTGGTAGCCATACGCACGCTCAAGCCCTATCAGGCCATCACCCGCGAGGATGTTTCCCTGGTGCCGATTTCGGTGGAACCTGCGCACTACTACAAGAACGTGGACAAGGTGATCGGGCGCAGCCCGGTACAAACCGTGGCCACCGGCGTGCCGGTGACCGAGCAGGCATTCGGGCGTCGCAACGCGCTCGCCGAGGCGATCCCGCCGGGCACCCAGGCCATGTCGCTCAAGATTTCGGACGTGACCGCGGTCGGCGGGTTTGTTCAACCCGGCGATTTCGTCGACGTGCTGCTGTATCTGCGATCCTCCGGCGAGCAGGTTCGCAATAGCCAGGCGCGTGTGCTCATTCGTGATGTGCGCGTGCTGGCCTATGCGCAGCAGCTGATCAACGGCGAACAGGTACCGGATCAGAACAACGAATCGCGCGCTCGCCGCGAACGTACCGCCGTGCTGGCCGTACCGCAGGCCGAGACCACGCGGGTCATGCTCGGCGCGAGTCTGGGTGAGCTGCGCTTGGCGCTGCGGGCCGCGATCAGCACCGATGGCAGCAGCGCAATGCGTGCCGGCCCGAGCACGGCCGATCCGGACGCTGACCCGGCGGGGCAGGATGCGATCACGCTGGCCGAGATTGCACGTATCGACAGCAGCCGAAAACCGCGCGCCGCACCAACACGGCCGCGCTCGCCCACCCGATCGACGATCGAGGTCTATGAAGGCCCGAAGTCGAGTCGAATCACCCCGCCGTTTTGACCATGAGGCCGTTCAATATGTCCGATCCAGGCCGTAGCGCGGGTTTTCGCCGGCGGCCCGGAAAATCATCGCCGTGGGCGCACGCATGGCGGGTGGGCGCGGCCGTGCTGTTGGCGCTTCTGGTCGCCGCGCCCGGCGCGGCACAGCAACGCCCGGATTCGGTGCAGCGCGCGCGTACGGTACAGGTCGGGCCCGGCCAGCAGGAACTGGTCGCAGCGCCCGGGCAGATCGAGCGGGTGGCGATCGGCGACCCCGAAATCGCGGCGGTCAGCGTAATCAGCGCGCGCGAAGTCATGCTCACCGGCGTCGAACGCGGGCGCACCAGCCTGCTGATATGGATCGCCGATCAGGAACGGCCCACGCGTTTTCCGGTGGTGGTCGGCAGCGCCGATCGCCCCGGCGTGCTCGACCGCGAACAGCGCGCGGGACTACGAACCCAGGTGCAGGTCGATATCCGTATTGCCGAAGTCAGCCGGCGTGCGTTGCGCCAGATCGGCTTCAACTTCATCAGCAACGCGGTCGGCGAATCCGCGGTCGGCGTGTCGCCGCCGGGCGCGTCAGCCGGCGTCGGCGGCCTCGGCGACGTAGTCGACGAGCGACGGGATCCACTCTTCGTCCCAATAGACCGACGAGCGCGACCCGGTGACCACGACGCCGTCGAACTCGGTGTGGTCGGGAAGGTGGCCGTCGCTGGCCGAGAATTCGACGAGGTCGGCGTCGACCTCCCGTCGGAAGTTCCGCCGGGTGTTCGCGCCGTCGTGGGCGGCGTTCAGCAGGGCAAACCGGAGACGTGTCATTGGACGCTCCGAGGCGCGACGGGGCAAAAACGGTTGCGGCGGCGGGAAGCGCTACCGGCGTCGATGAGCGGTGGTGTCGGGTCGGCCGGCTATCTCGATCACTCCGAGAACGGGTCTGCGGCGTGCTCCGCGAGCCAGCCGACGAGAGTGTCGTTGACCGCGGCGGACGCCTCCACCCCGACGAAGTGGCGCGCGCCAGCGACCGCGTGAAGCTCCCCGCGCGGGAGCCCCCCAGCGAGCCCCTCCGCGGCCGGTTTCGGACACACGGTGTCCTCGGTCCCGTGGACGACGAGGGTCGGCGTCGTGAGCTCGTACAGGCGGTCCGAGAGGTCGAACCCCTCGATCGCGGCGCAGTGGGCCTCGAACGTCTCGCGGTCGGCGTCCTCGCCGAGTCGCCACTCGACGATCCGCGAGAGCACGTCGGGATGGCGCTCCCGGAACGAGTCCGAGAGCAGTCCGTTCAGGGAGCCCTCGACCGCCGCCGGGTCCGACGGGTCGGCCCACACGCCGGCGGGGTTGTAGTCGTCTCCCGCGGGCGGCGTCCCGATGACCGAGAGGCTCGCCGGACGCGACGAGGCGAGCGCGTACGCGAGCGCGACCATCCCACCGAGGCCGTACCCGACGAGGTGCGCGTTCCGGATCCCCTCCGCGGCACACACCGCGTCCACGTCGCTCGCGAGCGCTTCGACCGTGTACGGCCCCGGTGGCGCGTCCGATCGACCGACACCCCGCGTCTCGGGCGTGATCACCGTGTGTGGGCCCGCGAGCGCGGCGTGTTGCCAGCCGAACTGCCACGCGCCGAGCCCCACGTCGCCACAGAACACGACCGCCTCGTCGGGGTCGCCGGCGTCGGGAGCGTCCACCTCGTACCGGATCTCGACACCGGCGTTGTTCGCGTGAGGCATGGTGAACTTGCGGGAAGCCGTCAGGCCTCCTGAAGGCTGCGAAGAACGTCCGGTGCCGCGTCGAGCGCGTCGTCGAGCGCGTCCGCGTCCGGGCCGCCCCCCTGCGCGAAGTCCGGCGGGCCACCGCCGCCGCCGCCGACGCGGGCGGCGAGCTCCGAGACCACCTGTCCGGCGTTCACGTCGACACCATCGGGGACACCGACGACGAAGCTCGCGGAGCCGTCTGCCCCGCTGCCGACGACCGCCACCTTCCCGTCGTCGACGTGAGCGTTCGCGGTCGCGCGCAGCTCGTCCGCGTCGCCGTCGAGCCGCTGTATCACCGCGGTCACGCCGCCGATCTCGACCTCCTCTGCGTCGGCGCCGCCGGACGCACGCGCCGCCGCAAGCTCCTCTTTGAGCGACTCGATCTCTTTGCCGCGCCCCTTCCACTCCTCGAAGAACCGCTCGGCCGTTTCGGGCACGTCGAGCGGGTCGACGTCGAGGGCTCTGGCCGCGTCGTACAGCGCGTCTTCCGTGCGCTGGGTCGCCTCGACGGCGGCACCGCCCGCCGCGAACACGATCCGTTCGACGCCGTCTTGGACGGGCTCCGTCTTCAGCACTTTCACCGCGCCGATCTCGCCGGTGCGCTCGACGTGGGTGCCGGCACAGGCCTGCACGTCCTCGTCGCCGACGTGGATCAGGCGGATGTTCGTTCCCGGCGGGACGCCGCCCTGATAGAGGTCGAAGCCGTGTTCGGACTCCGCCTCGTTGCGGTCGGGCCACTCCTGTCGCACCGGCACGTCGTCGCGGACGAGCGCGTTTGCGACGCGCTCGATCTCTTTGACTTGTTCGCGAGTGATCCGCTCGAAGTGGCGGATGTCGAGCCGGGAGGAGTCGATTCCTTTCTGTGCGCCCGCCTGTCGAACGTGATTGCCGAGCACCTCGCGAGCCGCGTGGCCGATCAGGTGGGTCGCGGTGTGGTGCGCGCGGAGCCGGTCACGGCGGTCGCCGTCGACCTGCCCGCGGACGAACTCTCCCTTCCCGGGGTCGGCATCGGTGCGATGGAGCACGACGCCGTTGCGCTCCTGTACGTCGACCACGTCGACGGTCGTCTCGCCGGCGGTGAGCTGGCCCCTGTCGGCCGGCTGGCCGCCGCCCTCGGGATAGAACATCGTCTGGTCTAAGACCACGTCGTATCCCTCCTCGAGCTCAAACACGTCGAGGACGACCGCCTCGAACTCGGTGCGTCCTTGGTCGTCGTAGAACAGCTTCTCCGTCTCGGGGAGATCGTCGAAGCGGTCGTCGCGCTCGGCTGCCGCCTCGTCGCCGTCCGCCTCCTCGTGCCGGTCGGCGACGAGCGCGTAGAAGTCGTCCGGCACGTCGACGGTCGCGCCTCGCTCGGCGGCGATGTCGGCAACCATGTCCGGCTGAATCCCGTGGGAGTCGTACAGCTCCAAGAGCACCTCCGTTGGGATCGGTTCGTCCGTGCCGGCGTACTCGTCCGCGAGCGATTCGACCTTTCGGGAGCCGCGTTCGAGCGTCTTGCGGTACTTCCGCTCCTCGGTGCGGACGATCTCGCGGATCGTGTCGCGGTTCTCGTAGCCGAGCCGCTCGGCCTGCATGTCGACCAGCTCGTCGAGCGGGGCGTCGATCCCGATCTCGTCGACGAGCCGCTTCGTGCGCCGCAGGACCATCCGGGCGAGGTAGCCCGTCCCGACGTTCGAGGGGACAATCCCGTCGCCGAACATGTACGCGAGCGTCCGCGAGTGGTCGGCAATCGCGTAGATCGATTCGAGCGGTTCGACCAGCTCACGGAGCCGGTTGACATCGACGTCGAGCCGATCGGCGATCTCGCCGCGGGCGGCCTCCACATCGTCGACATCGTCGATGTCGAGTCGGCCGGAGAGCTTCGCCGCCCGGTGGACGAGCTTCTGTTCTGCCTCCGTGTGTTCAATCCCCGCGTTCTCCTTGAGGAAGTCGATCGCGTCGGGGTAGACGGCCTCGTACACCGTCGCCGTCCCCTGACTCATCCACGTCCACCGTTCGAGCCCGTACCCGGTGTCGACGATGTACGTGTCCATAAAGGAGTACGTGTGCCCGTCCTTCATCTCGTAGTCGCCGTCGGGGTCCCGCTCCATGCACATGAAGACGAGCGTCGCCAGCTCGGCTCCCTTATAAATGACCTCGATGGCGGGGCCGGCGTTCCCGCCGCCGACCCACGGGTCCTCGATGTAGGTGATATCCTCTAGATCCGCGCCCAAGCTCTCGAACAGCTTGTCGCAATACTCAACAGTCTCGTCTTTCCAGTACACCTCGCCGTGGTAGGCGTACTCGTCCTCGGCGACCTCCTCGCGCGTGTTGAACGCGTGGTGGGCCATCATCTCGAAGGCCATCGTGTGGCGGCCCGTCTTCCCCACGTTGTCGATGTCCTGCATCCGGATACAGGGCTGTGAGATGGTGAGGGGGTTCGCGGGCGGCGGGGTCTGTCCCGACGTGACGAGCGGCTGGAAGTCGTAAATCGACGCCTGCGTCAGGAGTACGTCGTCGCGCCAGCGGTTCGCGGCGACCGGATACGGGTCGATTCGCTCGTGGCCATGCTCCTCGAAGAATGAGAGGAACGCCTCTCGCATCTCGGACAGTGAGTAAGCCTCCGGGAACCCCGGGTCGTCGATGAAACTGTAGTCCTCACAGGGTGGCTCGCCGCACAGTTCGCGGTCGGCGTCGCGGGTCCAGAAGTGCGCGCCACAGGAGGGACACTCCTTCCGCTCAAACCCCTCCTCCTCGAAGTAATCGAGGCGGTACTCCGCTTCGAGATCGCTCATTACAGGAACGTGGCCCGTGTTCCTCCAAAAGGGTTCCGGGGTGTCTCGCGACCCGCTCTACACGCGTACAGTGGTATCACTTCTCCCCCAACAGGCCGATCCTCGATTCCGGAGAAACAGATGACGGAAGGAAAATTTATCCGCGCTCCAGTCTTGCTCATCTGTATAGTGAACACCGAGCCCAGCGGGCGGTCGTCCGTCCTCGTTCTCGCTGGCGACGCGGACGAGGCGGCCGACGTGGCCGACGCGTTGGAAAGCGCCGACGCCGCTCCCGCACCCGTCGACGGCTCCCCCCGACCTTCCGTCGACGACGCCGTCTCCCCCACCTCCGTCGACGACCTCGCGACCACGGACGTGGCTATCGTCCTTGACGCCGAGGGACTCGACGCGATCCGTGGTCAGAACCGGTCGTGCCGTGTGGTCGCGTTCGTTGACGACCCCGCCACAGAGCCAGCAACCGATCCCCTCGTCGACGTGATTGCGACCACGCCGGCGGATCTCGATGCGACGCTCCGCTGGTTCGCGGCCAGAGGCGAGTCCGGCATCGACCGCGACGACCCGACGCGAACGCCTTCGCGGATCGAGCAGCTCAACGCAGAGGTGACCCGCCTCGCGTCGGTCAGGTCGATAGAGGGGGCTCACCGAACCGCGATCGCCGTCGCCGCCGAAGTGTTCCCGCGGTACCACTGCGTCGTCGGCGTCCGCGACGGGGAGTGGGTCGAACCGATCGCGACCTCGTCCGGGGTCTCGATCGACGACTGTAACCGCGTTCGAGTCGGGCGCGGCTCGGCCGGAACTGCGATCGATACCGGCGATCCGGTGATCGAGTCCCGAACGATAGGCGAGGCCCCCTACGACGCGCTTCTCTCGCTTCCGGTCGGCGACGAGACGGTACTCCAGCTCGCGGCCGACGAAGACGATGGGTTCGACGCAGGTGACCGCCGCCTCGCGGAGCTGCTCGCGTCCCACGTCGAGGAGACGCTCGACAGGATCCGCGCCGACGAAGCGCTTCGGACCGAGCGGGACCACCTGCTCGCGCTGTTCTCGAACGTCCCCGACCCGGCGATCGCCTACGACTACGTCGACGGCGAGCCGATCGTTCACCGAGTCAACGACGCGTTCGAAGAGACGTTCGCCTACGACGCCGATCGCGTGGTCGGCGAGTCCGTCGACGACTATATCGTTCCCCCCAGCGACGAGGCCGAAGCCGAGGCCGTGGAACTCAACGAGCGGCTTCAGTGCGGCGAAAACGTCAGACGCGAGGTGACCCGCGAGACCGCTGACGGCCTTCGACACTTCATCCTCCACGTCGTGCCGATCCGGCTCGACGCCGAGAACGTCTCCGGATACGCTATCTACACCGATGTGACGGAGCGACGTGAGCGCGAGGCGGCGCTCCGCAGACAGAACGAACGGCTCGACGAGTTCGCAAGTATCGTCTCCCACGACCTCCGAAACCCGCTTTCCGTCGCAGAGGGATACGTCACCCTCGCGAACGAGACCGGCGAGATCGCCCATCTCGAGAAAACCCTGGAGGCGCTGGACCGCATGGACGAGCTCGTCGGCGACCTGCTCTCGCTGGCCCGACAGGGAGAGGCGGTCGGCGAGACCGAACCCGTCTCGATCGAGGCGATCGCGAGGGACGCGTGGGAGAGTGTCGACACCGACGGCATCGAGCTCGTCGTCGACGGCGACGTGACGATCGATGCAAGTCCGACCCGGACGCGAGAGCTGCTGGAGAACGTGTTTCGAAACAGCGTGGAGCACGGCCGGCGCTCCTCAGGTGGGAACGACGGCGGCGACGGCAAGCCGCTTACGGTGCGCGTCGGCGACACTGCGTTCCGCGGCGACGACGGGACAACGGGGAGCGGCTTCTTCGTCGAAGACAACGGTTGTGGGATCCCCGAGGGCGAGCGCGACCGCGTGTTCGAGAGCGGATTCACGACCGAGGAGGGCGGGACCGGCCTCGGGCTCGCGATCACGAAGCGGATCGCCGACGCGCACGACTGGCAGGTGCGCGCGCTCACCGGCGAGTCCGGCGGGGCGCGGTTCGAGTTCAAAAACGTCGTGACCGCGGCGGCTCCGCCTGAAGAGACCGACCCCACCGACTCCGCCCCGCCAACTGCTCCGGTCCGAAACGACCTTACGCCGCGCGCTCGCCTCTCCGGTATATGGTCGAGAACGTCGTCTATCCCGCGTACTTCGACGCCGACCGATCGCGGTCGGAAGGGCGTCGTGTCCCGATGGATCTCGCGATCGAGGAGCCGACGGTCGACGAGATCGCGAAGGCAGTCCAACAGGTTGGGTACGACGCGGTGATCGAACGCGAGAAAACCTACTCTCGGGAGTTCAAGCCGCGAGGCGCGGTGGTCGTCCGAGGGACCGAGGACACCGCGAAAAACGACCTCGTGCAGGCGATCGCCGCCTACCTCGGGGTCATCCGGGAGTGACGATGCGCCGCGTTGGTACCGTCGTCCGCACCGCCGGCGGGCTCGCAATCGCACGCACCGAGGCGGGCGCTGAGCCGCCGCGGATCGGCTCGTCCGTAGTTGACGAGTCGCTTGCGACGGTCGGGCGCGTCGTCGACGTGTTCGGCCCCGTCGATCGCCCCTACGTGGCGGTGACGCCGAACGACGACGACCTCGCCGCGCTCGTCGGTGGGAAACTATACGCGCGCTGACTCAGTCCCCGGCCGTCGCTTCCCCGGCCGTCGCTTCCCCGGCCGTCGCTTCCTCTTTTACGACGTCGAAGTCCGCCAGCGTCTTCGTCGAGCGGACGAGCCGCTCGGAGACGACCAGCTTCTCCGTGCGGTCCAGCCGCGCCCAATCGATCTCCGCGGGCGGCGACTCCTCGAACGCACGGAACTGCTGAAACACCGCGTCGTTGACGAACCGCTCGAACGAGCCGCAGTTTGGACACGTCACCGAGAGGTGCGACGTGTCGAACTCCCGGCTCACGGTGTGTTCCAGACAGTTCAGACAGCGGTACGCTCGTTTCCTACTCATACCGGATCGACGCGCCGGACGCGGGAATACCTGCGGGTACCGGACGGACGGTCGAGCCGAACGGAACCGAGAAGCGGGAGCGGACCGCGAGGCCGCTAGAACAGCGCCGACGCCGCGGCCTCGGCGGTCTCGATGACCGGTCCGAAGCCGGGTAAGAGTAGCACCGTCGCGACCGCCGCGAAGATGACCGCGGCGTACAGCCCGGTCGGCCGCACGTCGATCACGTCCAGCGAGCTCGACGACGCGGGGTCGTCGATGAACAGCGCCTTCACGACCCGGCTGTAGTAGTACAGCGAGACGACGCTGTTGACGGCACCGAACGCCGCCAGCCACAGGAAGCCGTTGTCGATGGCTCCCATGAACAGGAAGTACTTCGAGAAGAACCCGGCGAAGGGCGGCAGCCCGGCGAGCGAGAACATGAACACAGCCATCGCCGTCGAGGCGACAGGCGCGCGCCGCGCGAGCCCGGCGTAATCCTCGAAGGTCCGGCCGACGCCCCACCGCTCCGCCATCGCGACGAAGAGGAACGCGCCGGTGTTCATGAACCCGTAGACGAGCAGGTGCGCCATCGCCGCGCCCATCACGGCGCCGTTTGCGCTCCCTCCTTGCGAGAGCGCCGCGACGCCGATGAGCGCGTAGCCCGCGTGTCCGATGGAGGAGTATGCGAGCATCCGCTTGACCTCCTCCTGAACGGCCGCCGCGAAGTTACCGAGCGTCATCGTCACGGCCGCGAGCACGCCGAACGCCAGCACCCAGTCGATGCCGGCGGCAAGCGACGCGCCCACCGGGAACGCCTCGGTGAACAGACGGAACGCGACCACGAAGCCGGCCGCCTTCGAGGCGGACGAGAGGAATGCGCTCACCGGTGCGGGCGCACCCTCGTATGCCTCCGGTGCCCAGAAGTGGAACGGGACGGAAGCCGTCTTGAACGCGACGCCGCCGAGGATCATTACGATCCCGAGTCCGGCGACGCCAGCGAGGCCGTCAAGCGAGCCGATCCCCTCGGCGACGTCACCGAGTAGCAGCGATCCGGTCGCCGCGTACACCAGCGAGATTCCGAACAGGAAAATCGCTGAAGAGAGCGCCCCGATGAGGAAGTACTTCATCCCCGCCTCGACGCTCCCGCGGTCTCGCTTGAGGTACGCGACGAGCACGTACGACGGCGAGCGACACCATTTCCAGAGCGACGAAGACGACCGCGAGCGAGTTCGCGGCCGCGAGCAGCGCCATCCCGGTCGCCGCGAACACGACGAGCGAGTAGAACGCCGCTGGGTTCGTGTGGTCGTGGAAGTAGTCGTGGGCTGCGACGACGACCAGCGCCGTCACGGACGCGAAGATGGCGGTGAAGAACAGCGCCATCGTGTCCACTTTGATCGCCTCGGCGAACAGAGTGATCGCGCCGCCGGTGTCCGCACTCCCGGTGCCGGAGACGACCAGCCAAACGCTCGCCGCGAGCGCGGCGAGCGATCCGAGTGCGCCGACGACCGCCATCGAGGTGTTCGACCGCGCGTCGGGGCTGATGGTGTCGACGAGCAGCAGCGCGAGTCCCGTGAAGGCGAGCAGGAAGACGGGCAGTAGCGCCGCCATCTGCGGAAGCGTGTTAACCATCGACGGTCACCCCCTCGACCACGGGAACGGCGGCATCACGTATCATCTCGAAGAAGATGTCGGGTGCCACGCCGAGCACGATGATCGCCACCAGAAGCACCGCGAGCGGGGCGACATCGTGGAACGGCGCGGGACCCACGTCGTAGTCGGTTTCGAGCTCGAAGGGCCCGAACAGCGTGCTCTGCATCGCCGACAACAGGTAGCCGGCGACGATGACGATACCGAACATCGCGAGCGCCGTGAAAATCGGCGCGTACGGAAGCGCCGGGGCGGCAAACGAGCCCACGAAGATGAAGAACTCCCCGGCGAAGCCGGCCATCAGCGGGAGCCCCATGTACCCGAACGCGCCGGCGACGAGGATGCCCACCGCGACGGGCATCCGGTCGGCCATCCCGGACATGTCGCCGACCATTCGCGTGTGCGTCGCGTTGTAGATGACGCCGACGGCCATGAACATCAGCCCCGAGATGAGGCCGTGTGCGACCATCTGGAACGTCGCGCCGCCGACGCCGTACTCGGTGAACACGATCAGTCCAAGGATGACGTACCCCATCGACGAGACGGAGGAGTACGCGACGATCCGCTTGAGGTCTTTCTGACCCAGCGCCAACATCGCACCGTAGATGACGCTAATGACAGCGATAGCAGCGATCGGGACCGCGAGTGCGGACGCCTGCTCCGGGAGCATCGTGAAGTTGAACCGGAGCAGTGCATACGTCCCCATCTTCAGGAGCACGCCCGCCAGCAGCACCGACACCGGCGTCGGCGCCTCCACGTGAGCGTCGGGGAGCCACGTGTGGAACGGAACGATCGGGACCTTCACCGCGAACCCGAGGAACATCGCGAGGAACGCGATCATCGCGATCCGGTCCGGCGAGATGCCGAACCACGTTCCGAGACCGCCGTCAGCGATCGCCTGCGTGATCTCCGGCAGCGCGAACGAGCTCACGGAGTCGCCGAGCGCGAACGTCAGCGACATGAAGCCGATGAACATCAACAGCGACGCCGCGTTCGTGTACACGAAGAACTTGATCGCGGCGTACTTCCGGCGGGGACCGCCCCAGATACCGATGAGGAAGTACATCGGCACGAGGACGGCCTCCCAGAAGACGAACCAGAGGAAGAAGTCGAGCGCGGTGAACACGCCGAGCAGGTTCGCCTCCATGAACAGCATGAGCCCGTAGAACTGGCTCTGGCGGGCGTCGATCGGCGTCCACGCGCTGACGATCGCGAGCGGAACGAGGAACGTCGTGAGCACGACGAGCGGGAGGCTGATCCCGTCGACGCCGACGAACCACGACACGGTCCGTCCGCCGACCTCCAACCACTCGATCTGGGTCGCATAGGCAATATCACCGCCCGTGAGGGCGTTGCCGGCGCTTTCGAAGCCGGACCAGAGGTACAGCGAGCCGGCGAACGGAAGCAGNCTGAACGCGAACGCCAGCCGACCCGGCCCANTCNTNCGGNGCGAGCAGCACGAGNAGNGCGGCCACGAACGTGACNCCGATGAGGGCTTCGANNATCANAGGAANCNCCCNCNGTGTCACGCCGAGCGCGAGAAGCAGCGCGATGAGCCCCAGCGTGAGCAGCATGGCGTACTGCGAGACCACGCCGCTCTGGAGCCGGCGGACCCGGCTCCCGCCGAAGAGACTCACCGACGAGACGCTGTTGACGACGCCGTCGATGATACCTTGATCGAAGGTGTTAGCGCCACCGGCGATATCCTCTGTGCGATACGCGAGCCATACCTGCAGTTCGTCCAAGTAGTAGTTGTTGTACAGCACGTCTTTGATCCCGCCGAGCTTCGCCGTATGCTCCGTCGGCGACGGAACGTTGTAGAGCCGCCACGCGACCGTGAGGCCGGCCAGCGCTAAGCCGAGCGAAACAGCCGCGCCGACGAGCACCGTACCGACCTCGCCGCCGACAAGGGACCCGCTACTGTACGGGCCCACGATCCGCGTAGTGGTGCGAGGAGAGCCCCTCGATGCCGCCCCACTCGTTGTCGAGCCAGCGGTGGAGGATGTCGATCCCCTCCAGTCCGAGGACCTTCTGAACCGGCACCATGTTGATGAACCCGGTGACGACCGCGAGCGTGCCCAGCACAGTCAGCGGCCCCTTCACGTTCCAGCGAACGGGTTCGGGGTCGCGTGCGGTCTCGCTCCGGGGCTCGCCGTGGAACGTCAGGAACACCATTCGGAAGGTGTAGAAGGCGGTGACGGGCACCGCGAGCAGTCCCATCAAGTAGCCGCCAAGCAGCAGCGGGTCGTTGAGCCCGTGGACAAGCGCCTCGTAGAGGATCTCGTCTTTCGACCAGAAGCCGGCGAACGGGAAGATGCCCGCGAGCGCGAGCGAACCCGCCAGGAACGTGTAGTACGTCACCGGCATCTTCGATTTGAGTCCGCCCATATCCCACATGTCCTCGTTGTGGTGCATCGCGATGATCACCGCGCCGGCGCCGAGGAACAGCAGNGCCTTGAAGAACGCGTGNGTCNTCAGGTGGAAGACCGCCGCAACGTACCCGCCCGCGCCGAGCGCGAGCATCATGTACCCGTACTGTGAGATGGTGGAGTACGCGAGCACCTGCTTCAGTTCGTCTTTCACGAGCCCCATCGTCGCCGCGAACAGCGCGGTGAAGCCGCCGATGAAAGCGATAACCGCGAGCGCTGTCGGCGACAGCGCGTAGAAGCC
>Ga0065697_1000504_pt1 | contig 13084 bp, 9 predicted proteins | sample AntLakMe24m_08um_FD_59086 | JGI IMG/M metagenome (GOLD analysis project Ga0065697, IMG submission 59086) | Hypersaline microbial communities from Antarctic Deep Lake - 24m 0.8um v2 (version 3) | ecosystem: Environmental > Aquatic > Non-marine Saline and Alkaline > Hypersaline | place: Deep Lake... | reverse complement strand
CATCACTGACGTGGACTGCGTCGTCATCGACGAGGTCCACCTCCTCGACAGCGAGAAGCGCGGCGCGGTGCTCGAAGTCACCGTCTCGCGGCTCCGCCGGTTACAGGACCCTCGCGTCGTCGCGCTCTCGGCGACGATGCCGAACGTCGCGGACGTGGCCGAGTGGCTCGACGCGCCCGCGGAGACGACCTACGAGTTCGGCGACGAGTACCGTCCGGTCGACCTCGAAACCGGCGTGAAGACGTACTCGCACGGCTCGAACGCCTTCGCCGACAAGTACCGACGGCTCTACCGCGCGCTCGATCTGGCCGAGCCGCACGTGCGCGAGGACGGACAGGCGCTCGTGTTCGTCTCCTCGCGGCAGGACACGGTGCAGGCGGCCAAGAAGGCGCGCGACGAGATAACGGAACGAGACATCCCGATCGATTCGCGGGGCGACTACGACTTCCACAACGAGGCGAAGGAGCTCACCAACGACACCCTCCGGCAATCGGTCACCGACGGCGTCGGGTTCCACCACGCGGGGCTCGGGAAGGAGGACCGCGACCGCGTCGAAGAGTGGTTCAAGCAGGGGAAGATCAAGCTCCTCTTCTCGACGTCGACGCTGGCGTGGGGGGTGAACCTCCCGGCGCGCTGCGTCGTCATCCGCGACACGAAGTATCACGACCCGCTGGAGGGCGAGACCGACATCTCGCCGCTCGACGTGCTCCAGATGCTCGGGCGCGCGGGTCGCCCCGGCTACGACGACGTGGGGTACGGCTGGGTGGTCTGTGACCGCGCGGACGCCGACAAGTACCGCGCGCTACTGAGGGAGGGCAAGGAGATCGAGTCGCGGCTCGCCGCCGAACTCGAATCGCACCTCAACGCCGAGATCGCGATGGGCACCATCCGCGGGCTCGAAGACGTGATGGAGTGGTTGGAGACCACCTTCTACTACGTCCGCGCCGAGTCGAAGCCCGACGAGTACGAGTTCGCCACCCTCCGCGACCGCGTCCGCGACACCCTCGAATCGCTCGTCGACGACGGGTTCGTCGCGGCCGACGACGACCTCGCGATCGAGCCGACGGGACTCGGGCGGCTCGCCTCGAAGTACTACCTCCGGCTCGACACGGCCCGTCGCTTCCGGCGGCTCGCTGACCACGAGACGCTGACTGTCGATTCGGTGTTGGAGACCGTCGCGTCGGCCGGCGAGTTCGACTCGGTCTCCGCGCGCTCGGCCGAGTCGGACGCGATCGACCGGATCCTCGACGGTCGCGACACCGACTTAGAGGACGGCCACCGCAAGGTGTTCGCCATTCTGCTCGCCGGGATGGCCGACTCGATCCCCTCGGACCTACGCTCGGACGCGTGGGTTATCCGGCAGAACGCGCTCCGCCTGCTCGCCGCGCTCTCGGAGTTTCTCGACCGATTCGCCGGCCCCCGCGCCGCCAACCTCGCGTGCCGCGTCGAGGCGCGCGTCGAGCACGGCGTCTCGCGGGAGGCCGTCGCGCTCACCGCGATCGACGGGGTCGGCTCCGGCCGCGCCGAGCGCCTCGCGGACGCCGGGCTCACCTCTCCCGCCGCCGTCGTCGACGCCGGCGCCGGAGCGCTGGAAAACGCCGGCATGAGCGGTTCCGTCGCCGAGCGCATCGTCGACGCCGCCCGTGACTGCCCCCGGATCGACGTTGACTGGGGCGACTTCCCCGACGCGATCGCTGTCGGCGAAAACGAGATGTGCGAGGTCGCGGTCTCGACCGTCTCCGGGAGCGCCCGCACGGGGATCCGGGTCACCGTCAACGACGTGGAGATGACCGCGACGACGACGTACCTCGACGGCGAGACGACGGTCCCAGTCGGCGTGTTCGGTCCGCCCGACGCCGACGAACTGGAGTTCGTCGTCGAAGTCGTCTTCCCCGATCTCCCGCTGATGCCCGTCAAAGCGACGCGAACGGTTCGGGTGAAGTAGCTCACTCCCCGCGTTGCCGTTTCGTGACGTCCACGCGGTAGCCGTCGAGAATGTCCCGACCAAGCAGTATGGGGTAGGCCATGTGGTTCCGGTTCTCGATGCTCGCGGTTACGGTCTGCCAGCGGTCGCCGATTTTGACGTCGATCTCGACGAGCGGGCGCTTCTGCCGCCCGGTTNGCGATCCTGATTTCACGTGGACCGTACCGACGATCGGACCGGCGCCGATATCCGCGGCGACGTCGAGGTCGATGCTCGTCCGCCGGGCGCCGGTGTCCGATTTGGCGATCGCGTCGATCGTTCGTCCGCCGGCGCCCACCGTCACGCGCTCGGTGTAGCCGATCGCCGCCGACTCCGTCGGCTCCGGGTCGATCGACGGCTTACACTCCGGGGTCGAGTCGTCCAGTTCCGCCGCGAGGTCGGTGACGCGATCGAGGTCGACCCGGCCGCCGCCCCTCTCGATCGCGAGGCCGGCGATGAACGGCGCGGGGCTGGTCCCCGTCGCCTCGAAGAGTCCTTTGAATCCCGCCGTCGCGTTCACTTCGAGAACGTACCACGCGCCGTCACGACACAACAGGTCCACGCCGGCGTAATCGAGATCGAGCACGTCGGCCGCCTCCCGCGAGAGCCGCGCCGCCTCCTCGGGGAGGTCGGCGGTGAAATCCTCGACTTCGGCGCCGACGGCGACGTTCGTACGCCACTCGTCCGGCGGCGCGTACCGTTTCATCGCGCCGACGATACGGTCGTCGACGACGTACGCCCGGACGTCGAACGGTCGCTCCGTGCCGGTGTCGATGAACTCCTGTAAGAACGCTCGTCGGTGGGCGATATGCGGAGAGACGGTGTCGTCCGCACCGACGATCGACATCCGAGCCCCGTTCGTCCCGATCGCGGACTTGTGGACCGCTTTCTCACTCGTCAGTCGGTTGCCCTCGTTGATCGTTCGGTGCGTGAACGCCATGTAGGCGTCCGGAACCGGGATCCCGGCCGCAGTGAGGGTCGCCGCGGCGCCGTACTTGTGCATGGCCTGGACGACGACGGCCGGCGGGTTCAACACGGGACACGAAGCGGCGTAACTCGTCGCGATTCCGAGGTCGTCGAGCGGCTGTGCGGCCTTCGTCGTCAGCAGCCGGTTCGAGACGACCTCTACGTCGGGGTCGAAACGGAGATTCCCGGCTTCGATCCAGGACCGGGCGTTTTCCTCGCGGAGCCAGACCGGCTCGTGCCCCAGCGCGTGAACGGCGTTGAGGATCGCTTTGGTCTCTTTGCTGTTGTGAAAACTCAATACCCCGACTCGAACGGGAGACGCTGAGTCCGTTGTTCTCGACGGAGCCGAACCGGAGTTCTCGCTCATATGTAGACCTACGGAAACGATCTTGTTAAATCAAACACACAATTCCCCATCCGAAGATCGCGAGCCGGTCGCTCGCGGTTCGGCCTCACCGCCCATGCTTAAATCGGAGAACGGGGCAACCCCGCGACATGCCCGAACGACTCCGCGTGTTCGCAGGCGACTGCCGAGTGACCGAACGCGGCGACCGCTCTCGGACCCACCGGGGGCGCGTCGTCGTCCTGATCAAGCCCGACGACACCACCCTCGTGCACGACGCCGACGGCTACCAGCCGGTCGCGTGGCTCACCCGTCCCGACTCGGTCGTCGTTGAGGGCGACGGAGACGGCTTCTCTATCACCGCCCGCGACGGCACCCGCCGGCTCCGAGTCGTCGCCGAGGAGGCGACCGCCAGCCGCGCGCTCCCGGTTACCGAAGCCGGATTCCCGGTCGGCACCTGCCCGGAGGACGGTGGGGTACTCGTGCGCTCGCGGGGCGACGTGGTCTGTCTCGACTGCGAGACTCGCTGGGGACTCCCCGCCGGTGCGAGCGTCACCGACGGGGTCTGCGAGGACTGCGAGCTTCCGAAGATCCGGATCGAGCGCGGCGAGCCGTTCCACCTCTGTCTCGACCCCGCGTGCGACCCGATGGAAGCCGCCGTCAGCGACCGGTTCGACCGCGTCTGGGGCTGCCCGGACTGCGAGGGCGACCTCACCGTCCAGTCCGCGCCCGGTCGCGTCTACCTCGCCTGCGAGAACCGCCCGGGCTGTGAGACCACCTTTTCGATCCCTTCCGGCGTCGTCGTCGACGAGTGCGACTGCGGGCTCCCCGTCTTCGAGACGGCCGCCGGCCGCGGCTGTCTGGACGGGAGCTGTGAGTACGAGGGCCACACGGCGAGCGAGTAGAAACGGCGAGAAAAACCGACCGAGACGAATCGACCGAAGCGAAGCCGCCTACTCCGCGAGCTGCTCGCGCCCCGGCGCGATCAGCCGGTTGAGGTACTCCGCGAGCGCCCCCTTCGCGTCGGCGGGGTGGAGTTCGCCCGACTCCAGCTCCGCCTCTAAGGCGTCGTAGCTGTCGTACTCCAAGTCGCCGCCGTACTCCTCGGGGCGCTCGACGACGACGGTGTCGAACCGCGGGAACACGTGGTACTCGAACACCTGCAGAACGGGGTTCTCCCGCGACTGGCCGTCGTCGGTCGGCTCGGGGTCGGCCGTCCGCGGGCAGTACGCGTCGTTCACCTTCGACTCGATATCCTCGCGGGAGTCCTCCATCGAGATGGTGACGCCCTCGCTGGAGGACATCTTCCCGCGGCCAGTGCCCAGATCGGCGATGAGCGGGGTGTGGAGGCTCGTCGGCGGTTCGCGGTCGATGCTCGGAAGCACGTCGCGCGCGAGCATGTGGACCTTCCGCTGCTCCATCCCGCCGACCGCGAGGTCGACGCCGAGGTACGGAATGTCGAGCGCCTGCATCAGGGGGTACACCGCCTGCGACACCTTCACGGAGTCGCCGGAGGTGATCTCGGCCATCGCGCGCTCGGCCCGCGCGAGCGTCGTCTCTAACTCCAGTGAGTGGAGATCCAGCGTGTAGTCGTCGTCGAGCTGGAAGTCGGAGCCGAGCACGAACTGCGTGTTCGACTCGTCGAGCCCGTAGGCGATGAACTGGTCGCGCATCCGCTCGGCCGTGTGGCGGATCTCCTCGAACGACCCCTTGTCGTTGAGATACGCGTGTACGTCGGCGAGCAGCACCGTCACCTCGAACCCGGCCTCTTGGAGGTCGATGAGCTTGTTCGCGGTGAGCATGTGCCCGATGTGGAGGACGCCCGAGGGCTCGTAGCCGACGTACGCCCGCTTCCCGTCGGGGTCGTCGGCCATAGCCTCGATCTCCTCCTCGGTGACCACCTCGGCCGCGTTCCGGGTGATCCGCTCGTAGGCATCCATACTCCCGACTGTGCGGTTGTCGGACATATGACTTCTGGATGCGTGCGGACGGATGGCGAGGGGGTCTCGATGGAAGGGGTCCGCCGTCGGCCCCGCCGGACTACTCTTCGGTCTCCGGTAGCGTCCGCCCCGCTCGATGCTCCGAGATGATCCGGTCGAGGTGCTCCTGTTTCTCGTCCTTTCGCCGGCGTTCGGCTCGTCGCTCCCAGTCGTCGACGGCGGCCGCCACGGCCTCCTCGCTCGCAACCGCCAGTTCGTCGACCTCGCGCACCGGGACCGCGTCGGCCGGGAGGACCGGCACGTTGTGGTCGAAGAGCACCTGGTCGGCCACCTCCGAGAGGTTCCCGTCGCGGATCACTGCCCGCGGTTCCGTCTCCGCCAGTCGCTCTGCGGTCCGCCGTCCCGCTCCGGAAGCGTCCCGAAGGTACACCACGTCGCCGGCGACGAGGCCATACGCTTCATCTGCGGCCTCCAGCGCGTCGAGCGTGAACTGCTCGACGACTTTCACGCTCGCGAGCCCCTGATCCGCGGCCACGTCCCCGAAGTTGGAGTGATCGAGCCGCCACAGCTCTTTCAGCGTCTCCACTTTCCCCTCTAATTCGTCCGCCCGCTCTCTGGCCTCGTCGCGCTCGCGCTGCAGCCGGTCCGTCTCGCGTTCGAGCCGCGACACCGCCCGCCGGCTCCGCGCCTCGATCCGCTCTTCCCGCCTCGCCTCCTCCAGTTCGCCCTCTAGCTCCGCGATCCGCTCGTCGCGCTCTGTGAGGTCCGCTTCCAGCGACTCCGCGTGCGACTCCAGCCGGCCGACGCGCTCGCGGAGCCGCCGGATCGTCTCCTCCTCTTCGGTGCGCTCGGGCTCGGTGGGGTCCGTCTCCTCCGCGCCGCCGTCGCCACCCCCGTCACCACCGCCGCTCCCGTCGTCCTCGCTCAGCCCCTCGATGACGGCCTCGACGGATGACCCGCCCGCGACGACGCCCGCGATCACCGCCTCGCGGTCGAGCCGAGGCGGGGTCTTCGCCGCGATGCGCTCGAACTGGTCCTCGTGGTCGTCGTAGGCGTACAGCGCGGCCGCCAGCGCGTCGCGCTCGTGATCGTTGTCGTAGTTGGTCTCGCGGGTCCGATGGAGTTTCTCGTCGACGGGCAGGTCCGTGGTCGGTCGCCAGCCCGCGGCGTCGAACGAACGCCGGAACTTCTCGACGGTCTCCGGCATCGGCTCCACGTCGGCGGCGACGATGATCGGGCGGCCCTGCTCGATGATCCACTCCGTCACGTCGGCCGTGTCGGACGTTCGCGAAGAGTAGAGGGCGTGGACGGTGCCGTCGAGCCCGACCACGGCGGCCGCGGTGGTCGTCCCCGGATCGATCCCGACGATCACCCGGTCGCGTCGCTTCACGAGCGGCTCGTACTCGATCCCGTCGCGGCGCTCGCGCTCGACCTCGACGCGCACGTCGCCCGCCCGCGAGTTCGACACCGGGATGTCCTCCGGGCGCGCTTCGACCGCGAACGTCGCGTTCGCGTAGCCGCCGTACTTCTCGGTCACGTCGCGCTCGAAGTCGAGGTTCGCCTCCTTCAGCTTCGACTGGACCTGTCGGGTCCGCTTCCGGACGTTCCCGTGGATCCGCCGGGTGTAGCGGTCCTGACTCCAGCCGCCCTTCCCGGTCGAGCGCCCGCGGGACACCTTCACCTGCGTCTCGTCGGTGAAGGCGGTCACCTCGTGGCCGACGTTGGCGGCCGCGAGCCGGGCCGACGCCTCAGCCTCCTTCATCGGCTCTTTCCCGTACGGGATCCCGTGTCTGGAGGCGACCCGCGAGAGCGGCTCCGGGCGCTCCGCGCCGGTCACCTGCACCAGCCGCGTGCCGTCGGGAAGCGATCGGAGGAAGCCCACGAGATCGTTTTTGTTCGCCGCCAGCTCGTAGGCGTTGTCGGTGGCGACGTACAGCGGTTTGCGGTCGTCGATCAATCGGCAGAGCTTCCGGAACGACACCACGTCGCGGGTCACCCGCGCCATCGGCTCGTCCGTGTCGGGCGCGTCCGGATCGTCGTCGTCGACGGGATCCAAGATCACGAGGGCGTAGGAGGGGTCGTCGCCGCGGACGTCGCCGCTGTGGACGTCGACGCCGAACACCGGCCGGTCGCGGGCGCGGATGGTCCGGGTTGTCACGTATTCACGTAGGCCGTTGGAGCGTATATACCCCACGCCGGGTGTGGCGGTTTCGGCGCTAGCTCCGGCTCGGTAGTGCCGTTGGAATCCGATTCTTCGAGCGGATTCTCGTTCGAAGCGGTCGGCCACCGAGCGTGTTCTCTGATCGATGACGGGAGTGGGTATTGCAGATCGGTGGCGACGAGAGCATATTTAAACGAGAGGTTGAGCGACGGCCATTTATAAATGAATGCGGTTGGCGCGTGCCTGCGAGGCCGCCTCGCGGCCGAGTAGCACGCGCGAGGGAGTCGCTGGCGGCGATCGCCGCCAGCGACGAGGCTGGGGAGGCGTGAGGCTGCGGTCGCTGTGCGGGGCGGGACTCAAAGGGGCAACCGTGAGGCGCCCAGAGACGACGCAAGCACCGCAGGAACGAGTCGAACGAGTGACGAGGAGCGCAGCGAGTGTCTGGACGCCTCACGGCTGGGGCTTTGGGACGGTCCTCGCCGTCGATCTCCGGTCAGCTATTTATAAGCGAGCGGCTGGGGCTTTGGAGGCCGTCACCCCAGAGCCGTCGATCACGTATAAACATCCGACAGCAACACCACTCGATCACGTATAAACAACCGCTCTACCACCGTGCGAGATTCACTCCCGGCATCGATCGTCGCCGTGTCCGTACTGACCGGATCGATCCGGAACGCGTCCCCTGCCAAGCGTTTGAGCGGCGCCGGTCGTCTCGAAGCTATGAATTTCGACGAGAATCCCTATCAGTACAGGTCGTCGAGGTCCTCCTCGACGTGCGAGTGTTCCTCGGCCGGGAACTCGCCGCCCGTCACCGCCTCCTTGTACGCCTCGACGGCGTCGAGCATCTCGCCGCGCACGTCGCCGAACTGCCGGGCAAAGGGTGGCGACCACTCCCCCAGACCGACGACGTCGTTGATCACGAGCACCTGTCCGTCACAGTCCGAGCCGGCGCCGATACCGATCGTCGGAATCTCCAGCGCCTCCGTCACCGCGCCCGCGAGGTTCGCGGGGACGTGCTCCAACACGAGCGCGAACGCGCCGGCCTCGACGTGCTCGCCGGCGAGGTCGATGATCTCCTCGGCGGCGGCCTGATCGGTTCCCTGTCGGGTGTACCCGCCGAGTCGGTTGACGTGTTGGGGCGTCAGCCCGAGATGCGCCATCACCGGGATCCCGATGTCGGTCATCCGCCGCGTCATCTCGACGGTGTGCGGACCGCTCTCGATCTTCACCGCGTCGGCGTCGGCTTCCTTTAAGAGTCGCCCCGCGTTGCGCACCGACTCCGCCTCGTCGACGCCGAACGAGAGGAAGGGCATGTCGGCGACGACCAGCGCGTCCTCGGTCGCGCGGGCGACCGCCGCGGTCCGGCTCGCGACCTCCTCGAACGTTACGGGTAGCGTCGAGTCGTAGCCCAAGGCGGCGTTGCCCATGCTGTCGCCGACGAGGACGATGTCGATCCCGGCCTCGTCGACGACCGCCGCTGTCGGGGCGTCGTAGGCGGTCAGCATCGTGATCGGCTCGTCGCTATCCCGGAGTCCCCGCGTCGTGGTCATACCTCGAACACACCCGGGCGACCGGTTAAAATGGCCGGAATCCGGAAGTTCGGTCGTCTCTCGGCCCTCGAAGCTCCCTTCTGCCGCTCGCGTGGACCGTCACCGATTTGCACGTCCGCCACCGAGGGCTCGTCGTGCAACCTGTCGAGCGGGCCGAGTACGAGGGAATCGACTACGCTTGGGTGATGCAGACGACGTTCGTCGTCACCATCCTCGTGGGCGCGCCGGTCGTCGCCGTCCTCTCCGTGTTCGTCACCCTCGACTCGTGGCCGGCCCGCGCGGCCTTCGCCGTCCGGGTCGGCGCTCCGATCTGGTTCGCCACCGCCGTCGCCGTCGCGGTCTACGCGCGACGTACCGACGCCGGCGACGGTGGGGTGGCGGAGGCGGACGACGATCCCGATGCCGCCGACGACCCTGGAGGCGCTGAGAAGGTCGACGAGGACGCCGGAGACGCCTGACTCGCTGACCGACCGGACTTACCGATCGATCAGATCCGCCGCCCACGCGAACGGGACGCCCGCGCGTTTCGCCGCCACGGCGTCGCGTCGCGAGTCGCCGACGAACAACGCTCGCGCCGGGTCGGCGCCGAGCCGCTCGACCGCCGCGAGCACTGACTCCGGGTCCGGCTTGTGCGTGTCGACCGTGTCGCGCCCGACGATCGCGTCCGGGTCGAGCGCGTCGCCGAGCCCGTGNNTNTCTACGGCGACCCGGCAGGCCTCNTCGCAGTTGAGGGAACAGACGCCCGCAGGGGGGCTCTCTCGACCGTCTTCGACGCTCTCGATCAGCCGNCCACCGAGCGGGAGCAACACCGATTCGCGCGCGCCGGACCGCTCGTGAACCGCGATGGCCTCCTCGACCGGGTCGCGGATCCCGTAGTCCCCGGCGGCTTCGAGCAGACCCCACAGCTCGTCGGTCGGGGGTATCATCGCGTGCTCGGCGTACACCTCGAGGACCGACTCCGCGACCGCGCCCCAGTCGACCGCGAGCTCGACGAGGGTGCCGTCCAGATCGTAGACGACGGCGTCGTACGCGGCGAGGTCGATCGGTCGGTCGACGCTCGGGACGGTACCGGCGGCGCTTTTGGGGGCGTCTCCGCCTGTCTCGACCGTTCGCCCGTCGTCCGCCGTCATTTGCCCAACACCCCCCGAGCGATGATCGTCTTTTGAATCTCCGTCGTCCCCTCGTAGATCTCCGTGATCTTCGCGTCCCGGTAGAACCGCTCGACGTCGAAATCGGTCGTGTAGCCGTAGCCGCCGTGGATCTGGACGGCCTCGTTGGTCACCGACATCGCGGTTTCGCTGGCTCGGTACTTCGCCTTCGAGGCCGCGACGCGGTTGTCCTCTCCCGCCTCCGCCTGCCGACACGCCTCGCGGACGAGCAGGCGGGCCGCCGAGATGTCAGTCGCCATCTCCGCGAACGTGTGCTGGATCGTCTGGATGTCGTCGATCGGCCCGCCGAACTGCTCGCGCTCCGCGGCGTACGCCTTCGCCTCGTCGAAGGCCGCCTGCGCGAGTCCGACCGCCTGCGACGCGATTCCGATCCGGCCGCCGGTGAGCGTCCGGAAGGCGGCCGAGAGCCCCTTCCCCTCCTCAGTGAGCCGGTTTTCGGCCGGGATCCGACAGTCGTCGAAGGAGATGCCGGTCGTGTCCGAGGCGCGCAGACCGAGCTTCTCCTCCTTCTTGCCGACTGCGAACCCCTCGGTGTCGGCGGGGACGAGGAACTGGGTGATCGACCGCTCATCGTCGCCGTCGGTCTTCGCGAAGACGATCGCGACGCCGCCCCGCTGCCCGTTCGTGATCCACTGCTTCTCACCGTTGAGGACGTACTCGTCGGCTTCCGGGTCGTACTCCGCGGTCGTCGACATCTCCGCCGGGTTCGACCCGGCGTGCGGCTCGGAGAGACAGAACATCCCGACGGGTCGCCCCTCGGCCGCCATCTCCGGGAGCCAGCGTTCCCGTTGGGCCTCGCTGCCGAACTCGGCGATACAGGAGGTAGCGAGACAGTGGACGGAGAGCGCGGTCGCGACCGCGAGGTGGCCGTACGCGAGCTCCTCGTTGACGACCGCGTAGGTCGTCTCGTCGGCGTCGAAGCCGCCGTACTCCTCCGGGACCGTCAGCCCGGTCAGGTCGAGTTCGGCGAGCCCGTCCCACACCTCCTCCGGGAACGACTCGGCCTCGTCGGCCTCGCCGGCCCCGGGCCGGACCTCCTCGGCCGCGAACTCGCGGACGAGGTCGCGAATCGCCTCCTGTTCGTCGGTGAGCGACGAGCCGACGCGTGCGCCAGTCATGCCTTCCGGTTCGATCTCACACGGAAAAAGGTGAGCGATCGGGGGTGGGGGCCCGCGCGTCGTCTTCTCCGCTCGCTACTCCCAGAACGGGTACAGCTCGTCGCGCGGCGCTTCGTCGATCCGGTCGCCGTCGAGGAGGAGGTGTCCGTCGTCGGAACCCTCGCTGTCGTCNNCCGGTCTCCGCACCTCTCCGATCTCGCCGACATCGATTCCGGCGGCCGCCAGCGCGTCAGTCACCGCGTCGACTCGCTCAGGGGGAACCGCCGCCAGCAGCGCGCCGGAGCCGAACGTCGCCAGCGGGTCGACGCCGAGCGCGTCACAGCAGGCCCGCGTTTCGGGTCGAACCGGGACCCGGTCGCGCTCCACGGACAGGACGGTCCCGCTCGCGCTCGCGGTCTCGACCAGCGCGGTCAGCAGGCCGCCCTCGGTGGGATCGTGCATGGCGGTCGCGGCGTCGCGCACGGCGGCCGCGTCGGGGACGACGCTCACTTCGTCGAGGAAGCCCGCGGCCGCGTCGAGCGTCGCGGCCGACACGCCCGCTTCGGCGCACGCCTCGCGGAAGTCGGTCGCGAGGATCGCGGTCGCCTCGATGCCGGCGCCCTTCGTGAGCAGGAGCCGGTCGCCCGGCTCGGCTCCGCCGCTCGACACGAATCGGTCCGTGGTGCCGAGTGCCGTCATCGAGCAGAGCGGGCGCTCCAGCGACGGCAACACCTCTGTGTGACCGCCGACGATCGCGACGCCCAGGTCGCGGGCGGTCGCGTCGACCTGTTGCGTGACTGTCCGCCGGCGTGTCGCGTCGTCGTCGGGGAGAAAGAGCGTGTGGGTGAGCCACCGCGGGTCCGCGCCGCTCGCGGCCACGTCGTTGCAGGCGACGTGGACCGCTAGCTCTCCGACCGCGTCCGCCGCCAGCGACAGCGGATCCGCGGCGACGACGAGGGTGGACTCTGTGCCCGCTAAGTCGATCGCGGCCGCGTCCTCGCCGTAGGCGGGCCCCATGTCGACCGCGGCATCGTCGGCGCCGGTCGCCGCGAGCACCTCTGCGAGCGCATCGGGACCGAGCTTGCCGGTCATCGGTCGCGGAGCCACGCGACGACGGCGTCCGGGTCGGCGTCGAGCCCGCCGCCCTGTGCGAACGTCGGGCCGCCGCCGCCTCCGCCGCCGAACTCGTCGGTGACGGCGTCCACGACTGCGCCGGCATTGGGTGCGTTGTCGTCATCTCCCCCACCGACCGCCTCCTCCGCGACCGCGGCGACTACGAACGGCGAGTCGCCGGTCCCGACCGCCGCAATCGCGTCGGGGGCGTCCGCCTCCGCGAGGACGCGCTGGGCCGGCTCGCGCAGGTCGTTCGGGTCCGCGTCGTCGACCGTTCCGACCGCCCACGTCGCGCCATCGTCGCCGTCGGCGTCGACGTTGTTGACCGGGAACTCGCGCAGGCGCGCGGCGAGCAGGTCGGCCGTGGCGGCCTGCAGATCGGCTTCGAGCCGGTCGGCTCGCTCTCGGAGCCGGTCGACCGCGTCCGGGAGGTCCCCGATCTGCGCGTCGAGGGCCGTCGCCGCGTCGAGCGCTGCCGCGTGGACCGCGGCCTCGCGGTCGATCGCTGTCGGCCCCACCGCGAACTCCACGCGGGTCACGCCCTCGCCGGGGTTCGACCGGTCGAGCACGGATATCGGGCCGATCTCGCTCGTGTTCCGGACGTGGGTCCCGCCGCAGGCGGCCACGTCCCACGTCGGCGCGTTCTCTCCGCCGTGTTCCCCGTCGCGCTCGCCGCCCCGCTCGCCGACCGTCACGACGCGAACCGCCTCGCTGCCGCTCATGGCACCCTCCTCGGTCTTCGTGTTGAACGCGATCCCGTCGACCGCGCGGGCCTCGTCCTC
>Ga0065697_1000126_pt1 | contig 13096 bp, 15 predicted proteins | sample AntLakMe24m_08um_FD_59086 | JGI IMG/M metagenome (GOLD analysis project Ga0065697, IMG submission 59086) | Hypersaline microbial communities from Antarctic Deep Lake - 24m 0.8um v2 (version 3) | ecosystem: Environmental > Aquatic > Non-marine Saline and Alkaline > Hypersaline | place: Deep Lake... | reverse complement strand
GTCGAACTGTACAAGTTATAATCAATATTAAATTTGGAATTTATAGAGAGACTCCAAAGTTCAGTGTGCTACAGTCTGTCGAGGAGAACAAACATAGGATACACTCACGAGTTGATCAGCTGAACTGATTGCTACACTTAGAGGATAGGTAGGTCAAGCATTTGATTTTCGACTACCAGTAACCGTTTCATAGAATATCCACACTACAGCGTTCCTAACACCTGAAATAAGCATATTTACACTCGACATGAGGGGTGTGTTACCCATATAGAGATCTTTTCTCACCTAGACTAATGAAACACACACACACTCGCAGTTTTGCACCCCGTAACCGAGTTTTCTGTCAACGTTACTTCTAGGCATACAGATAACGTTGTTAGGCGTATTCGAAAAATTCTGATTTCTCGAACAAAGTCAGCTGTGAGGTTGATACTATCTGCATTGTGAGTTGAATCTTAATTCCCCAGCCGCAGCTCAAGAGTGCGAATTACTTGACGGAACTAAGCATTGCCGTCCGCCAAGCTTGTGTATCCATGTAATACTATAACACCAATAGGCATAAATTTTGCTTTCGCCGAGTACCACCAGTATAAGCTCTCTACGCCTGTTTTAACATCGGAGTTAGAGAATAAAAATAAGTTATCTATTTGCTTACTGACAATGAAATGTGTCGGCGGTGTTCTGATAATGTACGATTATCGTACGATTATTGTACGGACAGTGTTGTGGGTTAATTACCCATATTACACCACACATGAAGTTGAAAATAGACCAAATATTCTCCAGTGTTTACCCTCAACATGTCTAATTACACGTAAGACTTTAATACCTGACAAACATACAAACAAATGGCAAGTATCACACTTGCCGTACGCCAATGCTTGTGTATCCAACGAGCTTGGTTGTGCTGATGACCCACGTTCAATGGGTCGCTGCGATGATTGTGGTCGTCCGGTTCGTCCACGGTCTGCGAGAAGTGCAAACTGAGTAGGGTGGCTGCCGGTAACGGCACCACCCGCCCGATCAAGTGGGTATTACAAGATGGGCGCAGAACACCCTCTTCATTTTCAACAGGCATATATTCTTGATCCTATGAAAGATAGCTGCTTTCTCAAACATCTTCGAGGTGTTTGTATCGGATCGTATAACCTCCAGGTAGCGTCCGACCTTCGTAGTAGGCTTCTCGATTGAAGAGGAGTTCCAGCTTGCCATGCGGCCAGTCGTACGCTTTTTGATTACGCCGAACATCGAAACCGGGTATACATTTCCAACCATCTCGTCGACCAGCCATCCGGTGCATATATTTACGACCGGTATCAGGCGTGTTCACCGCGCAATTGTGCATTATTTCCTGTGCAGAGGTGATTTTCCTCGGGTTAGAGGCACTCGTCCGTTCGNNACACNNNGCAAANTACCTGCCTGATTATAGCCTCCGTTTTCGGTTTGGCACCATCAGGGACACACCCCTCAATCCGGTCGAAGGCATTCCAGATTATTTCGTCTGTGAGGTTTTGTGTGTCCTCAGACATATGTTAACATTCACATGAAAGGCAAATAAACTTTCCCGGTAACAAGTTTCTTCTAGAAATCACACACCGGCGTCGGACTCAGCTATTTCTTTGTCTGAGATACATTTGCCCCGAAGCAGATCGGTTACTCATCGGTAGCATTCTCTCAGTGCTTCTCGGCACGATCTCGAAGTGAGGCTAGTACTCTCGAACCCGCTCCTCAGGGAGATCGAATTGTCTGAGGATCCACTGGATTGACATCGTAGGTTGGGCATGTAGTAGGTCATCAGCACATCTTTGCGGGACTGTGCAACAGAGGGTAGTACACCCCGTTCACCGGTTTCTCCTCTCGGAAGTCGCCGACAGCAGTCTGCACATCGGCAAACAGCCGCGCCTTGTCGGGAGTATAGAAACTCTTGATTCGATCCATCAGACCCTCGTAGTGATAACGGACCTCGTCACCGTCGACAGGGCTCGCGAACAATCTTACACCGTGGGCGTGCTCTTCGATAATCTCAGTCATCATTTTCGCCATCTGTTTCGAGGCAGACGACATCCTTCAGTTCTTCCAGGAGCTCAGAGTGATGCTCTTCGAGGATCTCGACATCCCTAGCTAGTTCTTCGTTGATTCGGTTCCGGACGCGCGAGATCGATAGATATCGCTTGTGTATATCAGGATCTTCGACACCAGCGACGTTATCGCAGTCGGTGTCGGTCATAATATAAGAAATACATACCACTATTTTCGTTGCTAGAGTGATAGGTTCTTATAGCGATCTACTACACCACCACTTCCAATGTTTCCTATGCTCCCATTCTTTTATAAGTAATCTACCCCACTGGTTCCAGTGCTTTCGCGATCACCTACACCATATTACTTCCAGTATTTTTTCTCACAGATGGGACACCACTACTTCCGCTGTTCTCATTGAGCGGACCAAAATATGTCAGCAGATACACTTCGGATGTGGTGTGTGGGCGCTGTGATTACCGAAATGAAATATCACATCTCACGCACGTACAATGAGAATTTGAGTTGGGAGAGAAGAGCACGTTTCCGCTGTTAGAGTGCTAATATTGGGTGCTATAATTGTCATACCACCTATTTAGTATCAGGGAACCCACCCCACGTTTCCGTCGTCTGTTGAGCAAATCAGACCGACTACACACATTCTCGCCAGATCAAGGTATTTCGCCTTGTCTATCTCCACTTTCGAATTCGCTCATTCTTTGAGCGTACTCTGATGGATTGTAGGCGTGATCATTCCTTTTTTAGGACTGCGACCAGCACCATTCGCTCACCAGAAACTTCGAAGATGAGGCGGAACTTATCACGGCCAACCCACTTCCGATAGAACGTGTATTTATCACTGCCACCAGCGAGCTTCGTGTAATCGTGATGAAAACGTGGATCTCGTGAACCTAAAACACAAGCAGTGTTGATGTCCTGTATTTTCGATTTAATCCGGTCGACTTCGTGGGCTTGGAATCCTGCAAGATCCTGCGACACATCTTCATCAAGAACTTTGAACTCCGAGATGCCCATCAATTACTGCTATCTTCTCGGAGAGGGTATAAAAAATCTCAATTAGGGCCCGGAAAATAGATCTCAGATATCGTCTAGAAAGTCTTCGACGTCGACGAGATTATTTTCATCGTCGAGTTTCTCTGCACGCTCTTCGATAACACGGTCTTCATCATCGAGGGGTTCGTCAGAGCGTGGTTTTTCTGTGGCCATGCGTGTCTAAAGTCACGTCTTAACCATGGATAAATGTAGTGGTGAACGCAGCTTGCCATGATATAGCCACGAACAACCATCAGTGAACAAGAGGTACTAAGGAATACACTCATGGAGTATATATTGACCGACCTCGGCCACACTGTCCTTACTCATGATATCAAAACGGGGGTCGAAAAATTGGTCGCCGAAGAGCATGAGGTTCAAGAACAGTATGCCGATTAGATAGACAAAATCCCCATCCTCAAAGAGAGTAGGTCACCCCAGTAGCCGTACTTCCGATACCAGACGCGCTTACCAACAATTCTTCTTCATAAACATATAATCAAGCGAGAAACATATCTTGAATCAGTGGGTAAATGTCTATACAATCATAGAAGATCTACTATACAGCGTTTCTAATACTCGTAATCAGCACATTTACATTCGATATGAGGGGTGTGTTGCCCATCTAGGAGGTCTTATCTCTCTTAGACTAATGAAACACATACACTCACAGTCTTGCACACCCGTAACCGAGTTTTCTATCAACGTTACTTCTTGGTTTTAAATAACGTGGTTAGGTGTGTGTGAATTGTATAAGGAGTACTCTACCACACCACTACTTCCGGAGAAGAACGCAGTTAGCTGGCTTCTCGAGCCGGAATTTTTGGCTTTTTGATAGAGCCACACACCACTGCTTCCGCTGTTCTTATTGGATGAGCCAACAAACTACGCTCAGTATAATTCACTGGCAAAGAGCAGCACCAACCGTTTCAGATTCTCTAGTACCACCCTGGACAGAGAGTGTACCCGGACATACTCAGTCAGACGGCATCGATGAAACTTCTCGGAGATGCGATTGAGGAGTGTCGACTTCCAATCGACCTAAACGGATCATACCTGTTGACGATGGTGAGACCTCTGAAGGACCAGTCTTGAGTTCACTCTCATCGGCATACGCTCCCCACAGGAACGCCCACCACCGGGATAACCGAGCATGGCGTGTGAATAACACCCGGATGTCGTCATCCGGACTAATTGGGCATAAACCACTCATATACACCTCCTCTAACTCTGGAAGATCGTAGTGTGAAATGTAGTGGCACAACACTCGACTCCCAATATCACGAGCGAACGTTGCGTCAATGATCGCTGTGTCTGGATCTGGTTCACCAAACGGCTCCTCGTGATGGCTTTGTGGACTCCACCACGGCTCTAAGTGGGCTTCCCACTGCCGTCGACCCCCGGATTCGGTCGGTTCGATGATGTCCCACGCAGCCAGTTCGTTGATGTACCGATCGTAGCTACTCCCAGAGATTCCAGCCTTCTCGATGATTGCTGATCGGCCCAGTGGATCCGGAGAATTGAGCAGTGTTTTCAGCAGTTTCGTCGCTGTCGGTGGGAGTTCGGGAAGCAACCGATCTGTTGGGAGCTGTGACAGCCCGTAGGAGATGTCTTTGATGCTGATGAAATCGAAGCTCCGAGTCGACCGAGCAATATGCAGCATCGCTTCGGCGACGTCCGAAGGACACGCTCGATGAGGCCGATCAGCGGTCCCCAAGACCCGGAGAAAGAGCCGAGTCAGACGCTCTAGGTCGTCGTCTCGCTCATGGATATCGCCGCGATAAGACACCTCGTAGCCTTTCGAGGTCGCGAACTCCTCAATGAGCTCACGAGTTGCGGTGTAGGTGTTCGAGATCTGCACTGGGATTTCCATCACCGGTGCAGTCTCTGTTCCGTCAGCGATGGCTTCTCGAATCTCACCTGCTTCCCGTTCGATGGCCTCCTCTATGTCTGCTTTGAGATCCGTCATCGTCGGCCCCGAAAACACCCATGAGGCGGTCAGGTGCATCGTTGGATCGGCCTCATCAACATCATACGGCAGCCGCATTTTCAGTTTCTGCTCGCGATCTTCCAGGAGCATTCGGTATCCCGAGTGGATCCCGTAGACAGACTGTTTGGGAACCGTGTACCGAGCGAAATCCAGGAAGTCATTCAGGCGTTTGTCGTCTCGAACCAACATCCCAGTATCCGGCATTCGGACGTTGATCGTCACGTCGACGTCAATGGTGTAGTACAGCTGGGTTGCTGAAGCGATCAGTCCCTGGAGGTCTCGGAACAACTCAGTTCGAGCCTCAACATCGTCGCTGTTGGTGAGTTCTCCAACTTTCTCGAGGCAGAGGCTCCGAACAGTGCTGATGCGGTCTTTCCAGTCATCATACTGTTCTTCGTCCTCGCTGAACCACCCGATCTGATGGCCCCACCGGAGAATATCTCCTGCCTTTTCGTCGAGTTTGTCGACCACGGCATCATCGATCTCCTCGAACTCGTTACCGAGGGCAGACGGAGAGAGTATCTTACTCAGTGCTTTGTTGCTCAGTAAGGCTCCCGCGATACGTCCTAGTGTGGGAAGTGGCCCACCCCACTGAGAGATAACGAGGAGATCGTCGTCGAAACAGCTGAGATAGGAAACTCGACCGTCGTCGAACTTCGAGAGGAGGTCATCGGCGAGGTTTACCCCGGGGTTTCGGCGGCTAGCACCGTATCGCTGGTGCATTCCCCAAGCGTCGAGGACATCAGATGGGCCGTTGAGCCACTGGACGTAGCTGTTGCCGTTCGCTGGAGAGCCGGTTGTCGCGAGCCACTCCTCGGCGGTTGCTGTCGGAGGTAATCCATCCCCCCCTTCCGTGCTTGCCTGCGCCCTATACACTGTACCTGCATCGGACTGAGGGGTCAGCGTAAGAGCCGTCTCCAACGTCGACTGGGAGGGGTGAATCAGCCGGTAGTCAGCAGTGAGAAACTCCTCGACAGCAAGCTGGCCAAGTGACGTGAGAGACGCACTATTGTACCGCCCTCGACGATCAATGTCTACGAGCCCTCTTTCTTCTAGATCGACAATGTAGCGTCCGATAGTCCCCGACTTGACACCGATCTCATCGTCCTGCTTGAGATCACGGTATTCGCGTTCTCCGTTAACAGGAAGGTTCCCTAGGAGCCGGAGTCGACCAGACACTTCAGGGAGCTCTTTGATAATATCCCATACCTGCTTGAGTTGTTTATCCAATGTCTCCTCACCATCAGAGACAGTCTCCATACAGGACCCATCAGCACGCTCAGTAAGACTGAGATGAGCATCATACCAGTTTGGATAGTCTCGCTCAAGGGTAGCATCAAGAGTCGGAGAGATGATTAATCGAACATCAAATGCGGACCCCAGGACAACAATCGCTGCGAGAGCTCGCACACCAGTAGAACGATCACTGAGATCTGTCCACGATTCACCGTCAAGAATCAATGTAATGGATTGTGGAGTCTCATCGAGTTCCTGATGAACACGCACAGGCCCCTTGGCAAGTGACTCGAGGCCACCATTCATTGATCCTCTACCAGTCCCAACAGTCGTCAGTAGCTGTTTGAGCTTTTGATATCGCTGCTGATGGTACGTCGAGAGATCATCCTTTGACGGCTCAGCGTATTTGGTTGCGAACTCAACCAGCGAGTTCTGGTAGTCGACAGCTTCTGCCTCGCTATCGCTCCATACCTGCGTGGGGTCGTTCGATCTTCGTCGCCCGTACCCGAGGGTCTTGTCGTGGAGAACGGGCAACACCGACCCATAGCGTCCGTGTCTGAGGATCTGTGGATCAATCTCGCAGATGAACTTCCGAATTGTGTGAAGACTAGACGGAAGTAGTTCGTCAAGCAGCTTCGGAATCCACTCAGTGACTCTCGGCGTGATATCGTTGACAACGATACCAGATGGCGAAAGGGATCCATCAGGAGCTACCTTTCGAATATTCGAGTGTTGTTTCTCTCTATCGTAAGATACCGTCATTTTGTCCGCCTTTCGATAAAGCGGATGTAGTGAAGATGGACCTGCGGCTAGACGGCGAAAGAATCAATAGTACCAACGTTGGCACTACTAATAGGAGCATTCAGTCACACGCTCCTTGCAGGATCACTTCACTGATCCGCTTGAGGAATACTGCAGAACGACATCCGGGGCGAGGCGTGGGAACTTCACACCCGGACTGTCGTTTGGAACTACGCTCTTGAGTCATATGTATCGTGTTTCAGTTTCTGTTGTCGTGGATTCTGTTGGTGTAGCCGACACTCTCGTTGCTCAGCGAGTTTGTTCCACTCCGATCTCTACCGTGAGAGACAGAGCTGAGGCTCTCTGAAGGCAAACGCTTATGTCGTTTCGTACAGAAGCAGGAGTTGTCTAGGCACCTGCCCCTTTTAGTGGATCTTCTTTCGTTAGCTGATAGCTTGTCTTGTGCAGCGGATTGACTTAAATTATTGGCTAGTAGTTGTGTGACAGGTTCAACTGGGTTAGAACATTCTGGGGCGGGTTGATAGAAGTAGTTAGTGAGACAGTCCACGTCGAGATCATCGACGCTCATGGCTCATCACCGCCGATAACACGATATTCAGCAAGTGCAACCTGTAGCTTCGGGATGAGTAAGACCCTAATACTCAGGAAAGCAAGGAGTAGATGGACCATCCGGCCAAGATGTCCATCGAACGGGGAACAACAACCATACTTTTGTTCCCCTTTCCTCGCCGCACAGAGCGTCAGCTCTAGGCGTCACCCCCGGTGTCTTCGTCGAGATAGGTTACCTTCTTGGCCTCGAATTCGACAAGTGCTTCCCGCCCTTCAATGGTGAGTGCTTGACGATGCTCTTTTGGTATGACGAGCCGCCCTTTGTCATCAACCTTCTTGCTGAACGAAATCGTCGGGTTTTCTGATCCACTCATTTATTCAAGATAGTGTATCAGGTCCGGTATTAAGTTTTTGGGACAGCAAGACGGAGCGAATTCAAAAATTTGTAAAGAGTGCACAGGACACTCTTTGAAATCTAAAGACACATCGCGGAGCCGTCTGCTTATCAGACAAAAATAGTAATAATAATTATGTTTAGTGGTGTTACACTCTTTGTAATTCTTTAAATCAGAAAAACTTACTTGTTTATGTATTGAGTTCATAATTACGTATGGCATTCATACAGATAAGCGACGTACCTGACGAGTGGCTGAAAGAGGCTGATGAACGGAATCTATCGCGGAGCGAATATGCCAAACGCATGATCCGTGGAGGGCGTCGACAATTCGGTCACGACTATGCGCCGAACGAAACACCAGCGACTCCAAACACACTCAAACTAGACGAGAGTACAGGGTCCGAAATTGAAACCCAACTCAAAGCTTGGATACACGCGAATCTCTCTACTGACGATGCACAGGATGTAGATGATCTCGTTGACCTTCTCGAAGACGATCTCGCCACACTCGCAGACGAACTCTGCGACGAACAAAAAGCAAAGTATCGCCGCTCAAAGGGCGGATATCTCAAGATCCCCACCAATGAGTAAATACGGTAACCTCAATTTTGAGGAGGAGTGGTACAGCGAACCGTTAAAAAAGTACCTCGAACACAAGCAGAACGTCGATGACGTGACAGACACGCGATTTGGCGACATCGCCCGTATCCTCGTCGGAAATCCCGAAAGATACGATTGGGAGTGTTTAAAAGAACTTGGCGAACCGTCAGTAAAGTGGGAGGCATGGGATGAGTTCGTTAGAGAAGAAGACGACGAAGGAAACGTCGTCCGTATCTGGCGCGATGAGATGACCATTGCCGATGCACGAGCGTTCAAGCAACAGCTCGAAGACGCTGGGTTGGGGTCTCGAACTGTCGAAGGAAATTTGCGAATAGTCCAGTCGTTTTTGATGGAGTTACTGGAACGTGACGTGATTGAATCGAATCCAGTCGCCTACGTCTTGGACGAGACAGAGTTCGACCATGACGACCCCAATAAAAGCGACCTAACAGTTGATGAAATTGGAAAGTATCTGCGAGCCATTCCAAACCTTCAGCAGCGGGCGATGGGCGTCATGTTTGCGAAGACAGGTATGCGACTAGGAGAGAACTACAATATCGACCTCCCATTCCTGCATCTCGACCACAAAATCTACGACACCATTCTCGATCAGCACGACGTGACGCTCGTTGACGAGGTTGCCGATCACCCAGATACGCTCTACATTCCGAGCGAACCGACAGGATATGAGACATTCCAAGGTGAGAAACGAAAGCTCGGTAACAAACGGAAACGTGGCACGAAAATCCCAATCGACGAAGAACTGAAGAAAGCACTACTCGACTGGCTTGCTGTCCGACCAGAGACGAGTTACCCACATCCCCTGTGGGTAAAGCCCGCCGGAAAACCAACTCGAATTGGGAAAATGAATCCGAATGATAAGTTGACGAACTACTGGGCTGAAGAAACTGGCCTCCTCGACGACGGAGATACAGGAGAGTTCACCCCCCACTGGTTCCGTCACTTCTTCACGACCAATATGAAACCGGGACGAGGCCATCACGACGACTCGATAGCACCGTCACTGGTGAAATACATCCGGGGCGACGTTGAAGACGACATCATGGAAGTCTACACGCACGACTGGGGCGATCAGGTTCGTGAACAGTACCTCGACGCCATTTACAAGTTCGGCATCTATGACTGACGACCTGCCAACCCCAGGTCCGAACGAGCCGATACCGTCGTGGCCAGAATACGAGCAGCTACGTGAGGCTATCCATGACTACCTCGATCACGACCCAGACGATCCCAAATGGAACGACATCTGGCGGGCACTCGCCGCGATCATGGGGGAGTATCAGCGCGATCAGTTCGTCGAGGCGTTCGACCTCGATGAGCCAGCCGAGACAACCTGTATTCGATGGCCCATCACAGGTGATGACGAGTCCCCCACAGCCCGCTCAAAGCCGATGACGACCCGACAGGCCCGCCTCACAAGCCACCAGCCAACGACCACGCAACACTCTGGCTCGATGACGGCGAACCTTCCGTCTACTCGATGCACGTCTATCGGGGTAACATCGAACGGCTCGATGCCGCCGAGCCGCCGTACAACCAGTGGTTTGACCTCTTCGAGTTTGCCGCCCAGTGGGGCCTCGAAGTCAGCATCCTTGAGAAGTCCTAGTACAATCTCGGCAGTACAGGTCATCTTCTACCCGCCCGAGCGATACCGGTAATCGGTCGAGTTTTGATGTAGTCTGTTCTCAATCAATGTAGATCAATCCTCTACGAACACACCGGTCGATACCATTTCGTATCGTCCGATATACAAGCAATCGTGTGTGACCTGATCCATACGTACGGGCTCCAACGTGAGACACTGCTCGACACGATGGACTGCGTCATCCTCGCGACGGCGGAAAAGGTCGACGCGACGCTTGTTACATTCGATTGGGAGCTACTTGAGCACGGTACCGTCTCACCCGAGGATGTACTCGAGGTTTAGATCATCTCGAAGTGCTCGCACTCTCGCTCCGTTGTGAGAATCGACGCCTGATAGAAGGTATTTGTGGTGACGTTCTCTGAGGGCTAACCAACATTCGTATATGTAGGTTAACACGTGTACCTCCACTTCAACCCTCACCTGAGAACTGGCGTTCCGAGTTCGTCTCGTACAAACACTCTTCTGACGGGTGCTGGTAGCTGTGGCAATGAGTCGGGGACTTATCGGACGTAGGTGGGACAATGATTTAGATTGGGACCCACCCCCCATCAGTGTCGCTTTCGGAGGTACTCCGTCCGTTCGTCGACCTGCTCTTCAAAACTTAACCACCCACTCGTCAAATGATTGCTCTTCCTTATCGCTGCTAAAAGAACCGCGTAAAAGAATCCACCATCAGCGTCGTCTGACATTGGAGCATGGACGGAGATATTGCCACTCTCTGGTCGTTCGCCCGCCTTCAATAGCGTAAATGCCCGGTCGACGATCGCTGGATCATAGTCTAACCGAAGGAGCCCGAGATTATTCGCCCACAAACCGAGGCCGCCATCTCCCAGCTGGTCGACCTCATAGGCGAGCTGAATCATCGTTGTACAGCACAGGGTTGCCAATTCATCTACCTCAGCGTCAGCAGCACACTCCGCAGCCAGATTCCAGCCCTCCTTGATTGATCCGTCAGCAAACGGATACTCCTCCTCCGAGACACGATACCGTAGGACCGTCTGTGTGAAGCTGGCGTATTTCCGCCAGAAGTGTCGGAGTGGCCTTGCAGCATCTGGGAGCGTCGACGTCCGACCCTCAGTCGGCGAAATCCAGTTGATCTCTTGGTCCAGTACCTCAGGGCCGTAGCGATCAACGAGCGCTTCGAAGATATCGATTGAATCGTGCCGATAGTAGTCCCCTATGAGCCGGTCTGTCACATTCGAATCCGGCCGCCGTCGTAGGAGAACAGTCATCTGTAAATTCAGCTGGCGGAACACCGATCTGAACGTCCAATAGTCCGATTCAGAAGCAGTGACTTTCGTCAGTTCGACCAATGTCTCCGTGACGGGGGCGCGAAGTCGATTCCCGTCCCACGTTAGTGGTGCTGCATCGAACGCATCTCCCAACCCTTCAGCAGCATCCTCCGTAACGTCAGAGAACCCTCGGTCCAGTCCGTCGAGAGCGATCTCCTCGACGTCGTCGACCGTATTCGAGACAAGATCAAATTGGTCATGTGTGTATGCCTGCTCCAGTATCGGCGGAACATACTCTATCAGAATTTCACTTGAGACGTCTGTAGCGTACTGGGCGGCTTCTTCTTCGGAATACTCGGTGTCAAGATACTCAAACGTCTGAATGAGTACCGTTCGAAGTCCATCAATCCCCTGAGCCGCTGTCTGGTATTCGCCTAACTCAATCGCTCGTGAGATAGTTGTGTAGAGCCGTCGTATCGGATGCACATCGATCTCCTTGAAGTCTTCAACAGACTCAGGAAGATATTCGGTGGGAGCAAGTTCTCGCTCTGTTAGCACGGAGATAAGTTCATCCGGTGAGCTACGTTGGATCATCAACCGAATAAATCGGTAGAGCGCAACGGTCGAAACAGCAGCAATTCCAAATGTGATTCCGACAGCCGCGTTCACCAAGCGACCGCTCTGGGTCGGGAGCAAATAAATGGTGAGCAGATTGAGCCCGATAGCTCCGACAAACAGTGCGAAGGTCGTTTGGAACAATGGCTCTTTGACAAACAGTGAGGTGAGACGGGCTGAATACCGCGTCACGACTAGTTGGAGTGCAACAACAGTCACGGAGAACACGATCGCCAGGACCGAAGCCTCTGCTGCCGCTAACGTCGTTAGCAGTGCCCTGACGTTCTCGATCTGGATGGTCGGATTGAGGCAAGCCGTTATCGTCGAAAACACCACAGCCGTTGTGAGGGTGAGTGCAGCATATCGAACCGTCAGATCTTGGGACCACTTGGTGAGCAGTCCCTTCCAGTCCCAGTTAACCATAAGTTCGTATTTGTAGAGGTGTACTTACAGCAACCAATAAATCTGTGATCTGGTGATGTCCTGTTCTCTTCTTCAATCGACGGCCCACCCCTACAACAGCTGGACGGCCTCGCCAATCTGGCCATCACAGCAACTCAACGTCGACCAGATTCAGGACAAGCAGCTCACTGCGGGACGGCTGATCCAGGCCATCGAAGACGACCCGTACGACCTCGAGATCCCAACGGAACCACCGAAAACTGACATGTATTCGGGGAGTTGTTTTAGCGACCGCAAATCCATCTGAGATGGCTATTCATTTTCAGGGTGAAAACTGAATAAAGAAACCGTATTACCATCTACTCTTAATATTAAGATTAACTAGCTGTAACAGATAAAATCCATTTTGCACGCACACAGGGTTGCACTCTTTTTACTCAGATCCATTTTGCACGTACGCGGGACCGATCTTTTTCCCTAGATCTGTTTTACACCGGTATTGGAAGCTCTAATTCATCCCGTCCATCTTGCACGCACACAGAACTCTAATTCATCCCGTCCATCTTGCACGCACA
>Ga0065697_1001458_pt1 | contig 13118 bp, 12 predicted proteins | sample AntLakMe24m_08um_FD_59086 | JGI IMG/M metagenome (GOLD analysis project Ga0065697, IMG submission 59086) | Hypersaline microbial communities from Antarctic Deep Lake - 24m 0.8um v2 (version 3) | ecosystem: Environmental > Aquatic > Non-marine Saline and Alkaline > Hypersaline | place: Deep Lake... | reverse complement strand
AGTTCGTGGTCGGCGGCGAGTTCGCAGGCCCGGCGACATCGTCGACGTGGGTGAAATCACGGGTTTGGGTGCCGTCGCCGAACAGCTCCGGGGGCCTCGCCGTTGGCGATGGCGTCGGCGAACTGCGCGACCGTGTTGGCGTACTTGCCTTTGTGTTCCTCGTTGCCGCCGAACCCTTGATACACCGAGAAAAACCGGAGCCCAGCCATCGACATGTCGTGGTGGTTGGCGTAGTACTCGGCGTAGCGCTCGCGGGCGAGTTTCGAGGCCTCGTAGCCGGTGTGAGCCTCGACAGCCATACTTTCGGGTGAGGGTTCGGTTCGACTACCGTAAATCGAGGATGTAGAGGCGTAGACGACCGTCTCACAGCCCTCCTTGCGGACCTGTTCGACAGTATTGACGAACCCTTCGACGTTGACACGACACCCCTGTTGGGGGTTTTCTTCGTGCATGTTCCGCGAGGAAAGTGCCGCAAGGTGAAACAGGACGTCGACGTCTGCTGGAAAGTCATCGTCAAGGACTGAGCTGTTGACAAATTCGACATCATCAGCGAGGTTCTCAGGTGTTCCAAGATATGTGTTGTCGACTGCGGTCACATCATTATCCGCAGCGAGGCTGTTTGCGAGGTTTGAGCCGATAAACTCCCGCACCGCCCGTAACGAGGATAGACTGATTACGCATACTGAGGGGTATGGGGGCAGTAATATCATCTCTTTGATTTCAGATAACGGCTGAGCATACTGGTTAATTTAGTATTTTCGTGAAGAAATTCAATCAAAACAATAATAGTACATTCCAGAACAGTAGATTCAAGAGTTGGCTGTAACGACCCCAGTTATGGAGAAATCCGTCTGTCTGTTGTTCCAGGGAACTGGGCCACACCCATCACACCGGAATTTCGGAGACGCAGTAGACGCCACGTACCGACATTTCGAGACAGGTTGCCCTCCAAAAGACGGTGAAAATCAGGACAAGCACAGTGAATTGGATCGGATACGTACCGGTTGGTCGTTGTCATCACATTACGACCTCGTTATCGCCGAAGGTACTGCTGCACTACAGACACTCGTTTCATATAAATGGCTGTCTAACAGAATGGCAACAACCGTCTTCTTGGCCGCTGACGAGACTTTTTTTAACATTAGAGACAAACCAACACGGTTCCTGTGGCACGGATTAAAGCCCGTTACAAACACTGTCGATCTGTGTATTTCAATCAGTCAATTAGTGAATACGTGGATCAAACCATTTCTCCCTAATGTCCCTTGCCAAGTGGTACACCCGACAACAACAGCCGAAAAGTATAATAAGTTATCAGCTATCGAAGCTAGCTCTCCTAAGGACCCGTTTCGGCTTCTCTCTGTAGGAGACGTAAGAAAAATGAAGAACTATCCGACCCTCGTTCGGGCAGTCGAATCGGTGAACGAAGGACTGTCGCAGGATATAACACTTACAATACTAGGAGAAGGCCATCAGCAGCAGCCGTATGCGTCGAAATCATTTATTTCGACACCGGGGCGGGTTTCAGAATCAGACTTTGCAACGTACTTCGATCGTTCGAGCGCTTACATCCAGCCGTCCATGGGGGATGGATTCGGCGTCGCAGCACTGGAGGGAATGCTGGCGGGTCTCCCAACAATAGTAACAGAGTTGGTTGGGATGAAGCAACTTCTTGACGACAGATGGGTCTTTGACCCGACAACGAATGGACTCAGGACTGGAATAAAAAACATGATACGAAATACCCCAAGACGACCGCATCCAACTCGGTCTGCAGAATCGGCATCGCAGCCAGTCATTCTCTCCAGAGTCACAGGCACAGTCCTTCCGTGACGCGGTGACATCCATCTGACCCGGCGCAAAAGAATGTGTATTTATGCCCTGATGAATAGAAACACATTAATGTCTGAAAATTCTCCAACCAATGAATTCCCTCCTGTCTGTATGCTATTTCAAGGTGCCCACGCTCACCCATCTCATAGAGCGTTTGCCAACTCGGTCAATGCTGAGTATAGACACTTTGAAACTGGTGATCCGCCCATTGATGGGGTAAATCAAGACGTTCACAACGAGATTGATCGAATCCGTACTGCTCTCTCACTATCGAACAAGTACAGTATCGTCATCGCCGAGGGTACCGCACCAGTACAGACGGCAATGGCGTACAAACTGGCAGGTAACTGGAGGACGACAGTGCTGTACCTTGCAGCGGACGAAACGTTCTACACACTGGATAGTCAGAGAAGTAAGCTACTTTGGAACGCGCTCACTCCGGTAACGAAGTGGGCACTCGACGGGATTATCGCTGTCGGTCGCGACGTATACAACTGGGCCACGCCGTATCTTGGCAAACTCGATGTGGAGATCGTCCACCCACCAATCGACGACGAAAAGTACGAACGTCTGTCATCCCTTCCGGTGACCTCGTCCGATGATGAATTCATTGTCCTCTCGGCGGGAACGACAAAAGACACGAACAATTACGATATGCTGTCACGAGCTACTGGCCAGCTTGTCGAAGCCGAAATACCAATTCGGACGGTAATTCTTGGAGACAATCACCCTGAGGAGTCGTACGCTAATCTCGACCACGTGACCACCCCTGGATTCGTTGACCTGTCGGAGTTCACGTCATGGTTCGAACGTGCGAGTGTATACGTTCAGCCATCTGTCGGTGATTCATTTCCGGTGGCTGTGCTTGAAGGAATTCTTTCTGGAACCCCAACACTGGTCACCTCTGGAGTCGGTGTCCGAGAGTTGCTTCCGGAATCGCAGGAAGTAGATCCGACAGTCAACGCATTAGCTGAAGGGATCCGAACTATGTACGAAACTCCCGCAAAAGAACGTCATGAACTTGGGGCATCACAGCGTAATCTGGTTATGGACCTCACCGTAGATAATCAAACGAAAGAGTTTCAACGGGCTGTTCGGAGGTTCTATTCATGAGCTATCGGAACGTAGTCTTGATTGTGCTGGACACAGTCAGGAAGGATTACTTTGACGAATATGCCTACCGTCTCCAGGACCGTTCTGACGTGACATTCAGTAACTGTCGTGCGGCGAGTTCGTGGAGCGTCCCGAGCCACGCGAGTATGATAACAGGCGAGTTACCACACGTTCACGGTATTCACACTCACGACCGATACTTTGATAATCTGCAAAAAGAACAAACGTTCTTCTCGTCTCTTCCGGACCACACCTCACTTGGAGCGAGCGCAAACGTGTTCGCCAGTGAAACGTTTGGATTTGATTCTGTCTTTGATGACTACTCTGACATTGCGCAACACCGTCGGTTCCCGCAAGGAATAGATATGGAGAAGTTCATTCAGGACCGCGAACAGGAGGGGTTGCTTCGGTTCTGGGAATTTCTCAAAACCGGAGTTCGACACGAGTATCCGCTTCAGAGTTTGGCAAACGGTGCAACATTTAAGCTCAATGATCTAATGTTGGAGCTCCCGATACCGAAGATAACCGACGACGGTGCCAAGCTTGTTAAAAAAGAAGGGCTTCGGAAAATCCGGGAACATAAGGAGCCGTTCTTCCTGTTCACCAACTTTATGGACGCTCATGCGCCGCTTCAACACGTCGTTGGATTTGACAAATCGATGCACTCCGCATCCAACAATTGGTCATCCCGTGATTTTGAGCAGTGGGAAGTAATACTCAATGGAATTGATGAACACAACCAACAGGACGTTGAGAACCACCGTGACCTGTATACCTGTGCGGTTGAGTATCTTGACCGACAGGTCTCAGCATTTATCGACGAGATACAGGCGGAGACAGAACATGAAACAACGTTCATCGTGACCGCCGACCACGGAGAGAATCTTGGGTTCGAAGGTGACAATGGACTATTCGGCCACACAAATAGTCTGACTGAAGCCTTGCTCCACGTCCCGTTCGAGATCATCAACCCGCCAAATGGATTCGACAAGGAGTACAACGAATACTTCAGCCACCTCGATCTCGGCACGCTCGTGGCTGGACTGGGTCATAACGACATCACGGTCGAAACCCACACCTCGATCCCGGCAGAAGTAATCGGAAGCGGTGTCGGCGACCCGCCGAGAGGCGATAAGGAGTACTGGGATCGGATGATCCGATGTATATATCGGGATCAAGAAAAAATCGAGTGGGACTCCGAAGGCGGCACGTACCGGTACGGTTTGCGAGAGGATAAACCGTCGTGGCAGACACTTCAGGCAGATGGCATCGAAATACCAGACTGGGCTAGCGAATTCTTCGATGGAGAGATCACCGAGGCCAAACGCCATGCCCGAGAGGCGGAGACCTCTCGTGAGGTCACCACCGCGACACAGGACCGGCTGGAGGATCTGGGGTACATTTGAAATGAACCTCTCGGTGTGGCTGACTCACGTTACGCTACATTTATAAGCTGCTTATTCATTCATAAAACATTAAGCGATGATGGCTGAAACAGAGCATGTTTTGAATTTAGGGTGTGGTGAAGATTCGCAGGGGGATGTTAGATTTGATCTGTCACGTCGGTGGAACCCGAATGTGCAGGGGACAGCAACTGACTTACCGTTCGTCGACGAAGCGTTCACTCACGTCGTTGCTGACCAGGTATTGGAGCATCTTAACCCCGATGAAGTTATTTCTGTGATGAACGAGGTCTACCGCGTACTACAGGCTGGCGGGACATTTGAGGCTTATGTTCCCCACGCCTCTTCTCGACTTTCGTATCAAGATCCGACTCATCGGTCAACGTGGACGTTCCGCTCGATAGAGTATTTTACTGATGGGAAATTTGCGTGGTACTTTGACGACCAGCCGTTCGATTTTGAACTCGTTCATAGGGAAGTTAATCTCTGGGTGCACCCTGAGCGGTTTCTCAGTGGCCTACGGTCAAAGAAGTTACAATTACTACATCGACTATTAGGTACCGAGGATGAGTACGCCTACCGGTCGGATGTCGACGCTTCAATTCGGTTCATAATACAGAAATCCTCTCACACATGACGCCTGACAACACGCTGCTAGTAACGGTTGATTCGCTTCGGTACGATCACTACGAATTTATGCTGGAGACGAAGGCATATCTGGGAGATACCCATTCCCACGCATTCGCCACGAGTACAGCGACGGCTGGGAGCTTTCAATCGATCATTGGGGGATACTACCCCGACGGTGCAGGTCTTGAGGAGGGAACATCGGTTGCAACGAAAGTGCCGACAGGCAACCGAGTTGGCATCACCACGAACCATCTGCTTTCAAGTCGCTATGGGTACGATGCGGGGTTCAATCACTTCACGGCACCCTCGGTGGACGACGATGGCCTCAAAGAAACGGCACAACGATATCTCACGCCCGGAAGTCTTGCTCATAAAATTGCAGTCGAAGGATGGAACACCTATCAGCGGATACAATCCGTATTCGCGACAGGATCTTCGGGACGAGAGTATCGACCGGCGTCAGACGTAATTGACGAGTTCGTTCAGCAGGTAGAGGGCGAAAAGGATTGGTTCGGATGGCTACACTTCATGGAACCACACCACCCCTACAACCCCGACGACGGCCCGGTCGACAGGGTCAAGGCGCAAGCAGTTTCGCGCCGTGTGTTGGCTGGAAATGGCAGCGAGTCTGACAAAAAACTAGTAAGAGAACTGTACAAACAGGAAATACCGTGAACTTGATCGGGAATTACGTCGTCTCTGGGAGTTCGTAGACGATGACTGCCGTATCGTGTTTTGTCGCCGATCACGGCGAATTCCTCGGTGAGAACGACACATGGGGGCACCCTGGCGAGCTACGCCTCGAAACACTCCATGTTCCGCTAGCGACGCGCAACATTCCCCAGATCGGTGACATTGTCTCACTCGTCGACGTTCCATCCATCCTACTGGGAGAGAATCACAAGGAGGGAACCTTTGAGCGGGAAGTCGCCTTCGCCACATACGGAAAGAAGAAGGCTGCGATCAACAAATCTCTAATCAGGTCAGACGAGGGGACGTTCACATATGACGGAGACGAGGTGACTGATTCATCTCTCGACAGGGACTACGCCCGCTTCTCGTCGACAGGATTTGTCAAGGAAGATGCGGCTATTGAAGATCTTGAGGCGCTTGGATATATATGAACAGTACTAGGTAATTCTTATGGGATTCACACAGTGGCTTGACCGCACTCAGATGCAAATAAAGCGGTATGGATACTTTCGGGGTGTGAAGGCGTCAGCTATGTCTTTCGGATCCGGACTCGTCGCACGGACCGGGCGGATTCTCCCGAACAAGGGGGAGTACATTTATGATCAAGAATGGGACGGACTAATTGTACTGGATGCGTGCCGGGTCGATGCCCTGAGAGAACTTGCGCCAGAGTATGAGTTTATCCCGTCATTCGTTCCCTCGATATATTCTCGGGCGTCGATGTCCGAGACATGGCTGCGGCGGAACTTCATATCCCGGTTCCGTTCCGAGATCCGAGAGACAGCGTATATGAGTGCCAATGGGCACACGAATGGGTTCGAAACCGATGAGTTCGACATCTCAGCGTCCGAATTCCACCACCTCAAGACCATCTCCGAATATGCCTTCGACGAGGAACTGGGAACCGTCCCTCCTCGCCCAGTTACTGATTACGCCGTTGATTATCTTCGACGAGAAGACCCGGACCGGTTCATACTCCATTATATGCAACCACATACGCCATATAGAGGACTCGACTTGGAGGGATACCGAGGCGATGATACACTGTTCCGGGAGAACGTCTGGGACCTATTGCACGCTGGTGAGTTGTCCAAAGAGGAGGTGTGGAAGTACTATCTTGACAACCTTCGATGGGTTTTAGACGACATTCAGATCATTCTAGAGAACGTCGACGCTGAGACTGTTACGATCACTGCAGACCACGGTGAATGTTTCGGTGAGAGGGGGATGTACGGTCACCCACGACATGGACGCGTCGACGCACTGCGGCGGGTCCCATGGATTCAGACGGAGGCGATTGATAAGGAGACGCATGAGCCTGAGCCAATCGACGAGACGACAGAGACAATGACGGTCGACGACCAATTGAAAGCACTCGGATATCGATAATTGGCGATGTCCGACATAAAGAATCTCAACTTGGGACGGGAGACGCTCGGAGCAACGGCAGCAAAGATCGTAATGGCTCTCGCAGGGTTCGTTGGGACAATCGTCTTTGCCCGCGTGCTCGGGCCGTCGACGTATGGCGGTGTCGGACTCATCGTCACACTTGCAGGGATTGTCGACAAGCCGATCGAAGGATGGGGCATCGCCGGAAAAAAGCGTGTTTCTGAGGACGTAAAGAATACTCCACAGGTGTTAGGTGCTCAAATCGCAGGAAACTCGATATGGATCGCATTGGTTAGTATCGGTGCACTGCTCTTCGCTGGTAAGATTACCTCGTATACTGGTCTGGCTAAGGCACCGTTGTTTCTCGTCTTGCTGCTCTCAACTGTCGGTATGTTCAGCACGTTCCAGTCTCTTCTGAAGGGCCACGGGAGAGTGAACCTTGCAACGTGGGTTGATACACTTCGGTCGTACCTGACACTCCCCTTTCAAGTGGGATTAGTTCTGTTCGGCTGGGGAGCCGCCGGTATGGTGTACGGACTGGCGGCCGCCTCGGCAGTGATGATTCCACTCACACTGTACTACCTCGGCACGTCTCCAGCGTTACCGGGCCGTACACAACTCCGGAGCCTCTGGGGAGTACGCTCAATATAGTATCCCAAGTACGGCGTTCAATCTGATATACAACCGTCTCGATATTCTTGTCCTCGGGGCGCTTCTCACACCCTCGGCAGTCGGATACTACGACATCGCGTGGAAGTTGACTCTCCCAGCCATGTTTGTCGTGCAGGCAGCAGGTCCATCGCTGATGTCGAAGCTCTCAGCTCTCGACGCAGCGGGCGAAGCGACGAATAAAGACCTCGTAAACACGCTATCGTTTACGAGTATATTTGCGATACCGACATTCGTCGGAGCCGTGATCCTCCATCGAGATCTCGTTGTGACACTCTACGGACCAGGTTTTGCACCTGCAGGCACTCTGTTGGTCGGTCTTGCTGCGTTACGCATTATCTCGACGCAGAGTGAACCGTTAATCCAAGCGCTGAACGGGCTTGACCGTCCCGACGTGACGATGTGGATAACGGGTACGACACTCGTAGGGAACGTCATACTCGGTATCGGACTCACAATCGTGCTTGGACCTATCGGAGTTGTTATCGCGACGCTCGCTGCCGAGGCTGCACGATACGTGGCTGCAGTCATGTTACTCAGACGAGAACTAGCACCGTTTCCTCTCTTTCCGCGACCACTCGTTGAACAGATGGTCGCGTCCTTACTTATGGGTGGTACAGTGCTGATCTTCAGCAGATATGTCACCATCCGGGGGCTGGGAAGACCTTTTCTCTGCTCATTGGTGTTGGTGTCATCGTCTACAGTATGGTTTTGCTTGTCATCTCGATGCAGTTGCGGCGGACAGTTAGAAGTGCACTTTCGGCCTCGACCTAAATAATATTCAGATAAGATTTTGAAAGATCTGTGTCGATATGAAAGGCTCTCAACGCTCTCGGCTCCCGTGTCCCGTTGTGCTCCTCGGCTTTCGGCCTGCGGTGTTTGTGTCGTCGGAGTTCACTGAGATTGTCTCACCCTTTCATCCGCCAGAATCCAACTGATTCATCGATACAAAATGGACTGTCTATTAGATGCTTCTTTGAGCATCGCCTTGCAGAATTTCAGAACATATATATTTGTACACCTCTTTAAACCAGCAATTATTGTTATGAAAGAGCCACATGTTGTTGTCATTTGTCTAGATACAGTTCGGAAAGATTTCTATGATAAATATGCACAGCAACTCACCAATCTTGCAACACACAGATTTCATGAGATGCGGGCTCCATCGTCATGGAGTGTCCCAAGTCATGCAGCTATGTTTAGTGGTGAACTCCCACATGAGACTGGCATTCACACCTACAGCCGTGACTTCGGTAATCTTGACATCGAACAGACTTTTTTAGCTGATTTTGATATGTATCGAACAGTCGCCATTTCGGCCAATACATTCGCTAGCTCAGCATTTGGGTTTGATTCATTGTTTGATCAATGCATATCAATATCTCCATCGTCGCGGTTTCCGAACGGCTTGGATGTGAACGATTTCGTCCGGAACTATGACAGAGAGGGCGTTGCTGTGTTTCTCAATAGGGCATTAAACCACAGTCATCCACTCAAATCTGTAGCGAATGCTATACTATTTAAATTATATGAGGCGACACAGGGGCGAAAAATCACCCAACCATTTGATTTCGGTGGGAAGGCTATTGCTAGAGGGGTTCGTAATGAACTCTGTTCTGCCACTGATCCAACATTCATATTTGCAAATTTTATGGATGCTCACAGTCCACATACATTGTTTCGGGATCTCAAAGACACGACGATCGACAAGGTTCCTTCGTCATTTACATCGCTTGATCTTGATTATGAAGAAATAAATGCCGACTCAGAATTGAACGGTCATGAAACCGAAATTGAATACGTCCGTCAGTTGTATGGTGGATCAATAGCTTATCTTGATAATGTCGTTGCTAACCTTGTTACATCTGTTCAAGAGACAATCGACCGAGAAACTGTATTCGTGATCACCTCTGATCATGGTGAAAATCTCGGCTATCCAGATGACGACTGGTTGATCGGACACGGTGATAGTCTTTCTGAAGGATTACTTCATGTCCCGTTTGATATTATTTCGGATACTCACTACGGAGAGACTAACACACGAACTTCACTACTCGATCTGGGGACAATCATCGGTCGACTCCGCGATGGGAGGACCCTCCCCGATTTTGATAACAGTGTCGTTCTTGCCGAGGTAGCTGGACCAAGCGGTGATAGTCCGGATGGACAAAAAAATGGTCGAGCAATACGGGCGGCATATGTTGGTGATCGAAAGCTGGTCATAGATAGTGAGGGTAAATCAAAGCTATTCAACGTTTCCGGCCCACCGAACAGCCAAACATTGACCGTGAATAATAGTCAACGGTTCGACCAATTTGACGACTGGTTCTCTATTCCGATAGAAGAATTCGTCGAACGGGCACGAGAGCGAACTGAGTCGGTTACAATCGATGCATCTGTCGAAGATAGACTGGAAAGACTTGGATATCGGTAATCATTTCAGTACTTCCACATCAGGATACCTTCTTGTCTAAAGTTCCGTATGTTCTCTGACTCAGAATTACATTCTGCTGATGTGAGGGGTGGTGGGACCGAACCCTACTATTCTGATTTACCTTTTAGAACGAGAGACCTGAGCTGATTCTCAAACTTCTCATACCGGTACTTATGTGCTTCGTCTTGTATGTTTTCGGTGTTGTATTCTGCAGGATCAAACTCGCGAACGGTAGCCCGAATCGAATCGACTGTCGGTTCAAACAGTTCTCCAGTAACACCAGGATTGACCTGATATCTAGTGAACCCCTCATTCACGCCGAGGAGCGGTTTCCCGGCGAGGAGTGTCTCCGCACCCACTAATCCGAAATCCTCCTGTTTCGGCGTATAGATGACTGCTGTCGCGTTCGCCACCACCGATTCGATGTCATCAACGAAACCCCTGATCTCGATATTATCATGGCCAGCAGCGAGATGTTCCAACTTTGAACGCTGTTCACCGTCACCCGCCACGACGAGTCGTTCGTCAAGTCCGGTGAATGCTTTAACAATCAGGTCGATCCGTTTTTCAGGTGCAAGTCGTGACCACGTAACAAAGTAGCCGTCGTCACCCTCATTCCGCCAGTTGCCAGTCACCGGCGGATAGACAACCTCTGAATCGAGTCCGTAGTACCGTCGGATACGATCACGGATTAATTCACTGTTGGCGACAAACGTGTCGACGTAATCGTTCGCCTCTTTATCGAGCGCACGCCACAACTTGGCGTACGCCTTCACTGCAAACCTGACCCCGGGATAGTCGAAAGCACCGATTCTATCCCGATATAGGTCATATAGCCAACGTGGGGGACTATGCGGGTAGTGCACCACTTTTTGTTCTGTCGTCGGAACATATGACTTACTCAATGGTGCGCTTTCAAGGATCACGTCGTACTCTGTGAGGTCCGGATGGGAATCCGTCATATCAAGGGCGACGTTGAGCGTCTCCAGTGGATTCACTCCCTCATTTTTCCACTCTAGCAATCTTTTTGAGAGCCCTTGCGTGTACTTTTTTTGTTCAATGGGAATGACGCAGACGTCGTCTGGTATGTCTGTTCCCTGCGCGACGTACATCGTATAAATTGGTGCATCAAGTACACGAGCGGCCTCGATAGCGAATTTCTCACCCCCACCGACTTCCGGGAAATCGGTCGTGCAAGATTGCGACGCTCATGTCCTCAAAACCGCTCTCTTCTTTTTTCTTCCCCTGACACATTCTGCTCATTATTTTGTGTATTCATTCATAAACCTCCCGTAGCTCTTGATCAATATCCCACACGGCAGATCCCTCTCCACGGAGGAGTTTCACTGCCGCAAACAGCAGCGAGACCTGCGTATCGAACACCGCGTATACCGCCTGCAGTGAACCCAGTCGGTCACGCGACCCTAACAGCGTAAATACGCCCACGCTGGCGGGAACAGCCAGTCCAAACGGTCCAGCGACAAGCAGGCCAACTACTGTCGACACCCCTATCACGCACGCGAGTAATACTGGTGAAACGAACATAAACCACCAGTTGAACGGCAGTACGACACGGCCATACAGTCCGTACCCACCCAGCATCTCACGGTGCTGGACCAACAGTCGAAGCAACCCCATCGCACGGCGGTCCTTCTGGGTTCGGCGCTTGCTGAACGCCGAATGTGAGGCCTCCTTGTAGCGAATCGCTGGATCGAACACCACACGCTTGCCCTGTTTGCGGATCAGGAGTGCGAGTTCGGTATCGTCGGCAATCGACTCGGGATCGATGGGGACGATGGCGCTGTTTTCGAACGCCGAAAACGGGCCGTGGAAGATCAGCGTCGAATCAAGATGCGATTCGAGCGTTTGGATCGTCGCTTGGACATCTCGGTACCCCGTTTCGACATCACTGCCGCCGAGAACGTCGACGTTGCGGCCGGTCACCGCGGCCACCTCGGGATCGGCGAGGTTCGCGGCGGCCTCTCGGAGCACCTCGGTTCCGAGTTTCGAGTCGCAGTCGGTTTTGACGATCATATCGTTTTCGGTGGCGGCGTAGGCGTCGTTTAACGCCGGAGCGAGGCCGCGGCGTTCGTCCTCTTCGATAAGCGTGAGTGAGGGCGCGTCCCGCTCGGCGAAAAACTCCCGGATGATTTCGCGGGTGTCGTCGTCGCTGGAGTCGACGATGACGACCTCTACTTTCTCCATCGGATACGAAAGCGAGAGGATGTCTTCGAGTTTGTTTTCGACGATTCGTTCTTCGTTGTAGGTCGGCAGGACGATGCTCACCGACGGCTCTGCGGCCTGTTTGTCGGCAGGCGACCCCTGGGGATTCCATACCTTTGCGAGCAGGAGGTAGATGAGATAGGGGAGCCCTGTCAGCGACACCAGTAGCCCACCGAGGCTACTGAGTCGACGAACGAGTCGTTGCATATCCACCGTTTCACCCACTGATATGAAAACTCCAGCGGTCGGCCTACGGTGACTGTTCTCGATGCACCACTGACGGTTTGTCTCAGTGTGTCGCTGCTTCAGCCCGTCCTGAGAGAGGTGTTGTGGGTAGTCGGTTACTGAATCTTACGCAAATTGACGTAGGGAACAATCATATCACTCAAACCGATGGAGGGTACAATCACCACTCGTTCCACGGACATTTTCACAAGGCTTATTCAGCCTTTGTAATTGTTTTCTACAATGAGTAACGCAGCAGAACAGCGCGCCGAGAGTCAGACAGCCTCACAGGACGCTGTCCTCTCGTATGCTAAGCAGTGGTATCATATCCCTGTGCTTGTCGCGCTCATGGCGTTCATGGTGGCGACGCGCCTTCGGGCACTGAGTCGGTTTCAAACAGAAAACGGAGTCACCTTCCGCGGGAACGATGCATGGTATCATTTCCGGGAGACGAACTATCTCCTCGAGAACTTCCCGTCGACGATGCCGTTCGATCCGTGGACGAA